>Ga0207696_1000054_pt1 | contig 266962 bp, 242 predicted proteins | sample KBSS54metaG_FD_184403 | JGI IMG/M metagenome (GOLD analysis project Ga0207696, IMG submission 184403) | Switchgrass rhizosphere microbial communities from Kellogg Biological Station, Michigan, USA - KBS S5-4 metaG (SPAdes) (version 2) | ecosystem: Host-associated > Plants > Roots > Rhizosphere... | reverse complement strand
GTCACCATTTCCAGCGCATGCTGCTTGGGGGAAGGCGGTTTGAGCATCAGGCCTGATCCGTGGGAAACGATGGCCTATTAAACAAAAGCCCCTAGCCTTTCGGCTAGGGGCTTTGTCAGCAACCTGAAACCCGGCCTCGGCCGGGTTTTTTTATGGTTCTTCACGGATTGACGGGAGAGTCGTGGCACTGCCATGGATCTGCAGTGAACCTGCAAAGCGGACCAGGTGATGCCACAGGCATAACTGGCCCGAAACAGATGTGGGACCGGGCTTGCCCGGGAAGCGCAGCGCGGGCGGCGCTCGGTCTCAAGGACGCTACAAAACCCCAGCCATGCGCCTTTCAGCCCCAACCCGGTTGCTAGATGGGCCAATGAGGGGCTCTTCAATATTCCTCGCGAGCGATTGCATCAAGGCCTCCAGGTGCCAGGCGATGGTGTTGGGCCGTTCTCAAGATCGAGCGCCGCCCGCGCGGCGCTTCCCGGGTAAACCCGGTCCCACATCTGTTTCGGGCCAATTTCGTCTGTGAGATCACCTTGGCTGCCTAGCTGGCACCCACACAGATCTGCAGTGAACCAACAAGGCGAATCAGGTGCTGCCCCAAGCATTGTGGGTGCCCCACTACAGCACGTTTCCTCACGCCTCGCAGCGTGCAACGCAAACCCCTTGCCTCGATCTGCGATACAGCTAAGATCTACAAAGGCTCACCCCCTTGACTGCCCACCGGGATTGCCACTGATAATGGCATATTGATGCCACCTGCATGCAACAAGGAATGGCCCTTTGAAGCTGGAACTCAAGAACAGCTTGTCGGTGAAGTTGCTACGCGTTGTGCTGCTCTCTGCGCTGATCGTAGGGGTAGTGCTCAGTTGCGCCCAAATCGTGTTCGATGCCTACAAGACCCGTCAGGCCGTGGCAAACGACGCCGCGCGTATCCTCGATATGTTCCGCGACCCTTCCACGCAGGCGGTCTACAGCCTTGACCGGGAAATGGGCATGCAGGTCATCGAAGGCCTGTTCCAGGACACCGCCGTGCGCATCGCCTCCATCGGCCACCCCAACGAACCCATGCTGGCCGACAAGACCCGCCCGCCGCTGCAGACCGCCACCCGCTGGCTCACCGACCCTATCCTGGGCCAGGAACGCACGTTCACCACGCAACTGGTCGGCCGCGGGCCCTACAGTGAATACTACGGCGACTTGAGCATCACCCTGGACACCGCGCCCTACGGCCAGGGCTTCATCATGAGCTCGGTGATCATCTTCATTTCCGGCGTGCTGCGGGCCATGGCCATGGGCTTGGCCCTATACCTGGTCTACCACTGGCTGCTGACACGGCCACTGAAACAGATCATCGAACACCTGACCCAGATCAACCCCGACCGCCCCAGCGAACACAAGCTGCCTGCCCTCAAGGGCCACGAGAAGAACGAACTGGGCCTGTGGATCAACACGGCCAACCAGTTGCTCGAATCCATAGAACGCAACACCCACCTGCGCCATGAAGCCGAAAACAGCCTGCTGCGCATGGCTCAGTACGACTTTCTCACCGGGCTGCCAAACCGCCAGCAACTGCAATCGCAGCTGGACAAGATCCTGATCGACGCCGGCCGGCTTCAACGCCGGGTTGCCGTGCTGTGCGTGGGCCTGGACGATTTCAAAAGCATCAACGAACAGTTCACCTACCAGACCGGCGACCAACTGCTGCTGGCCCTGGCCGACCGCCTGCGCGCCCACAGTGGGCGCCTTGGCGCGCTGGCGCGCCTGGGGGGCGACCAGTTCGCCCTGGTGCAGGCCGACATCGACCAGCCCTACCAGGCCGCGGAACTGGCGCAGAGCATCCTCGATGACCTGGAGGCGCCATTCGGCCCCGACCTGCAGGAGATTCGCCTGCGCGCCACCATCGGTATCACCCTGTTCCCGGAAGACGGCGACAGCACTGAAAAGCTGCTGCAGAAAGCGGAGCAAACCATGACCCTTGCCAAGTCGCGCTCACGCAACCGCTACCAGTTCTACATCGCCAGCGTGGACAGCGAAATGCGCCGGCGCCGCGAGCTGGAGAAGGACCTGCGCGAAGCCATCGCACGGGGCCAGCTGTTTCTCGCCTATCAGCCCCAGATCAGCTACCGCGACCACCGCGTGGTCGGGGTCGAGGCCTTGCTGCGCTGGCAGCACCCCGAGCACGGCCTGGTGCCGCCCGACCAGTTCATCCCGTTGGCCGAGCAGAACGGCAGCATCATCGCCATCGGCGAATGGGTCATGGACCAGGCCTGCCGGCAACTGCGCGAGTGGCTGGACCAGGGTTTCAACGACCTGCGCATGGCGGTCAACCTCTCTACCGTGCAGTTGCACCACGCCGAACTGCCCCGGGTGGTCAGCAATTTCCTGCAGATCTACCGCCTGCCGCCGCGCAGCCTGGAACTGGAAGTCACCGAAACCGGCCTGATGGAAGATATCAGCACCGCCGCGCAGCACTTGTTGAGCCTGCGCCGCTCGGGCGCGCTGATTGCCATCGATGACTTCGGCACCGGGTATTCCTCGCTCAGTTACCTGAAATCGCTGCCGCTGGACAAGATCAAGATCGACAAAAGCTTCGTCCAGGACCTGCTGGAGGACGACGATGACGCCACCATCGTGCGCGCCATCATCCAATTGGGTAAAAGCCTGGGCATGCAAGTGATCGCCGAGGGCGTCGAGACTTTGGAGCAGGAGCGTTACATCATTTCCGAAGGCTGCCACGAGGGGCAGGGCTACCTGTACAGCAAGCCGCTGCCGGCCCGCGAACTCACGGCCTTTCTCAAACAGGCTCAGCGTAGCCAGGCAGTCAGCCTCTGAAGGCCACCCACCGGCCTGATGAATTTGCTTACATCTTCATTGTTTACAGAGAATGCATATCCTTCGCATGATTGCGCCGATTTTGCGTGGCCGTCGGCCCGCCTCCTCTCTCGACGCAGGATATCGCCATGACTCACATGCCCCTGGCCACCGCCGGTCTGCTGGCCATCGCCGTCTCGCTCGCCGGTTGCGGCGAGAGCAAGCCAGACCAGGCTCCCGCCGCTCAGGCAGCCGCCAGCAGTGGCGCCGCCACGGGCAAGGGCGAGGTTGACGAAGCCGCGGCACAGGCGGTGGTGAAGCATTACGCCGACATGGCCTGGTTCATCTACACGGACGCCCACCGCAGCGCCATGGACCTGCAGGATAGGGTCAACGCCTTCCTCGCCAAGCCTGATGACAGCACGCTCAAGGCCGCCCGCCACGCCTGGATAGCCGCGCGCGTGCCGTACCTGCAAAGTGAAGTGTTCCGCTTTGGCAACCCCATCGTCGACGACTGGGAAGGACAGGTTAATGCCTGGCCGCTGGACGAAGGGCTGATCGACTATGTCGACGCCAACTATGAGTCAGCCCTGGGCAACCCGGCGGCCAAGGCCAACATCATTGCCAATGAACGTATCCAGATCGGCGAAGACAAGGTCGACATCACCGAAATCACCCCCGAAGCGCTGGCCAGTCTCAACGAGCTGGGCGGCTCGGAGGCCAACGTGGCCACCGGTTACCACGCCATCGAGTTTCTGCTGTGGGGCCAGGACCTGAACGGCACCGGCCCTGGTGCCGGCGACCGCCCCGCTTCCGATTACCTGCAGGGGCCGGATGCCACCGGCGGCCACAACGACCGCCGTCGCGCCTACCTGAGCGCCGTGACGCGCCTGCTGGTTTCCGACCTGGAGGAAATGGCCGGCCAGTGGAAAGCCGGGGTCGCCGACAACTACCGCGCCAGCCTGGAAGCCGAGCCTGCCCGCAACGGCCTGCGCAAGATGCTGTTCGGCATGGGCAGCCTGTCCCTGGGCGAGCTGGCCGGTGAGCGCATGAAGGTGTCGCTGGAGGCCAACTCGCCGGAAGACGAGCACGACTGCTTCAGCGACAACACCCACCACTCCCACTATTACGACGCGCTGGGCATCCGCAACGTATACCTGGGCGAATATACCCGTCTGGATGGCACCCGCGTGAGCGGCCCGAGCCTGTCCGCACTGGTGTCCAAGGTCGACCCGGCCCACGACGCAGTGCTTCGCACCGACCTGGACGCTACCCAGGCGCGACTGCAGGCCATCGTCGACCGGGCCAGGGAGGGCGAGCATTACGACCAGTTGATCGCCGCGGGCAATGAGGCAGGCCAGCAACAGGTGCGCGATGCTATCGGCGCGCTGGTCAAGCAGACCGGCTCCATTGAAAAGGCAGCGGGCACGCTGGGCATCAATGACCTGAACCCGGAAACAGCTGACCATACCTTCTAGCGCTTGGGCGGCACGTGCAGGGCCGGGCGATGCTCGGCTCTGCATGACAACCGCAACACGCAGCCAGTATTTTGTTTCAAAGGTTGACCCTGCCATTTTGCCCACCGCCCCCCTGCTAAGCTTGCCCGCCCCAGCCCTTCTGCCACGGATTGCCGATGCCATCACCTGCCCCTCGCCTCAGTACTGCGATACTGACCCTGTGCCTGAGCGGCTGCGGAGATGCCGTGCGCCTGGGTGAAACGGAACGCGGCGAAGCGCTGTCAGGCGGGGCAGCCACCGTGTGGCGCAGTGACTTGAACGCCTTCGCTCAGCCGTCGGCAAACCTGTCGCCTGAAGGCCGGGTGGACTTCAGCGCCGGCAACAGCTTCTTCCGCAGCCCGTGGGTCATCGCGCCAGCCACCACCACCGCCCGCGACGGCCTGGGGCCGCTGTTCAACACCAACGCCTGCCAGAACTGCCACATCAAGGACGGCCGCGGCCACCCCCCCGAAACCGACGCCAGTAGCGCGGTGTCGATGCTGGTGCGCGTCTCCATTCCAGACACCGCGGCCCAGGCACAAATCATCCAGCGCCTGGGCGTCAACCCCGAACCGGTATACGGCACACAATTGCAGGACATGGCGATTCCCGGGGTAGCGCCAGAGGCCAAGGTGCGGGTCGAGTACGACCTGGTGACCATGGCCTTCGACGACGGCACCCGCACCGAACTGCGCAAGCCACGCCTGGTGCTCAGCCAGCTTGGCTACGGGCCGCTGCACCCCCAGACCCGCCTTTCCGCACGGGTCGCGCCGCCCATGGTCGGCCTGGGGTTGCTGGAGGCCATCCCCGAGGAAGCGATACTGGCCAACGCCCAAGCGCAAGCGGCCCAACCCGATGGCGTCGAGGGCCGGCCAAACCGGGTCTGGGATGACGCCCAGGGCAAAGTCGTGATCGGCCGCTTCGGCTGGAAAGCCGGCCAGCCGTCGCTGGCTCAGCAGAATGCCCATGCCTTCGCCAATGACTTGGGTCTGACGTCCCGCCAACTGCCCAACGCCACGTGCACAGCCGCGCAGCTCGATTGCCTGGCGGCCGCCAACGGTGGTGAACCGGAGGTCAGTGAGAACATCGAGCGCCTGGTGCTGTTCTATACCCGCCACCTGGCAGTTCCCGCCCGGCGCGACGTCAGTACACCCCAGGTACTGGCCGGCAAGTTACTGTTTCACCAGGCGGGTTGCCAGACCTGCCATGTTCCGAACTACACGACGGCGGCGGACGCTGCGGAGCCGGAACTGGCCAACCAGCAAATCCGCCCCTACACGGACCTGCTGCTGCACGACATGGGCCCGGGCCTGGCCGACCAGCGCAGCGAGTTCGCTGCCAGCGGCCAGCACTGGCGCACGCCGGCCTTGTGGGGTATGGGCCTGAGCGAGACGGTCAGCGGCCACACCCAATACCTGCATGACGGGCGCGCCCGCGATGCCATGGAAGCCATTCTCTGGCATGACGGCGAGGCCGCGGCCTCACGCCGCCATGTGCTGTCGTTCAATGCCGGGCAGCGCGCGGCGTTGCTGGCGTTTCTGAATTCACTGTAAACCTGCCGGGAGCCCCGCATGTTTCGTCCCACGCTGTTGTTCACCAGCCTCGCCGCTCTGGTGCTGGGGGCCTGTAGCCCCCAGGACCAACAGGCCGTCACCAGCGCCGCCATTGCCCGGCAGGTGATACTGCCCACCTACAACCGCTGGGCCGATGCCGACCGGCAACTGGCGGTCAGCGCCCTGGCCTACTGCCAGGGCACCGCCAGCCTGGGTACCGCCCGCGCGGACTTCCTCCATGCACAACGAGCCTGGGCGCAATTGCAGCCGCTGCTGATCGGCCCGCTGGCCGAAGGCAACCGGGCATGGCAGGTGCAGTTCTGGCCCGACAAGAAAAACCTCGTGGGGCGCCAGGTGGACCAGTTGGTCAACGCCCCCACGCCCGTGGATGCCAGCCACCTGGCGAATGCCAGTGTGGTGGTACAGGGCCTGTCGGCGTACGAATACATCCTGTTCGATGCTCGCCTGGACCTCGCCGATGCCAGTCAGAAAGCCCGCTACTGCCCATTGCTGGTCGCCATCGGCGAGCATCAGAAAACCCTTGCCGAAACCATCCTGGCGCAGTGGAACACCCCTGAGGGCATGCTCTGGGAGTTGAGCCACTTCCCCAACCCGCGCTACGCCGACGCCCACGAAGCCATCGCCGACCTGCTGCGCGCCCAGGTCAACGCCCTGGATACCCTGAAGAAAAAACTCGGTACCCCCATGGGCAGGCAGAGCCAGGGCATTGCCCAACCGCTGCAGGCCGAAGCGTGGCGCAGCCAGGCTTCGCTGGCGAGCCTGGCGGCCAGCCTGGATGCGGCCCAGGCGGTATGGGAAGGCGTGGACGGCAAAGGCCTGCGTGGCCTGCTGGGCAAGGACCAGAAAAACCTGGCCGGGCGCCTGGATGCCGCGTACGCCGCCGCGCATGCGCTGCTCGCCGACAACCAGAGGCCCTTGGCCGAACTGCTGGGCGACCCGCAGGGCCGTCAGCAATTGGACATCCTTTACGACGGCCTCAACACCCTGCACCGGCTGCACGAGGGTGAACTGGCCAAGGCGCTTGGCATCGCCCTGGGCTTCAACGCCAACGACGGGGACTGACCATGGGCCTGGCGCACTGGTTCAAGACACTGCTCGCCCCCCAGGGCAGCAAACTGTTGCTGTCGGCACGCGACGATGGCGAAGGCCGTCACCATGCGGTGGCCTACCGCCTGGACGGGCGCCAGGTGTTCGCCACCCGCGTCAGCCAGCGCTGCCACGCCATCGTGCAGCACCCGACGCGCCCCCTGGCACTGTTCGTGGCCCGACGGCCCGGTACCGAATGCTACCTCCTGGACCTGCGCGACGGCCGCCTGCTGCAGACGCTGACCGCCCCGCCGAACCGGCACTTTCAAGGGCATGCCGTGGTCCACGCTGCTGGCGAATGGTTGTACACCACGGAAAACGACACCCGCGAACCTGGCCGAGGTGTCATCGGCGTGTACCGTTTCGACGGCCAGCAGTTGGCCCGTCACGGAGAACTGTCCAGCCACGGCATCGGCCCCCACGAACTCGCCTGGCTGCCCGACGGCGAAACCCTGGTAGTGGCCAACGGCGGCATTCGCACCGAAGCCGAGAGCCGGGTAGAGATGAACCTCGATGCCATGGCCCCGAGCCTGGTACTGATGCGCCGCGACGGCACCCTGCTGAGTCAGGAAACCCTGGCACAGCCGATGAACAGCGTCCGCCACCTGGCCGTTGCCGGCGACGGCACCGTTCTGGCTTGCCAGCAATACATGGGCGAGGCCGAACACTGCGCGCCGCTGCTGGCGATCAAACGTCCGGGGCAACCATTTCAACCGTTCCCGGTCAGCGAGCGGCAACTGCGGCAGATGGCCCATTACACCGCCAGTGTCGCCGTGCATGACGGTTTGCGCCTGGTGGCGCTGACCGCACCGCGCGCCAATCGGTTCTTCGCCTGGGACCTGGACACCGGTGCCGAGCGCCTGGAAGTCTCGATGCCCGACTGCGCGGGCGTCGCGATGGTAGCGGATGGCTTCGTGGTCACCTCCGGCCAGGGCCGCGCCCGCCTGTTCGATTGCCGCGGCCCTGCGCCCGTGGTCCGCGTGCTGAACCTGCCCGCCGGCTATTGGGACAACCACCTGCACCGAGCATTGTAAAACCTTCCCTGTGCACGAGAGCCAGCCCGAGAAGCTCGCTGGCAAGCCCGTTCCCACAAGTGCGATGAGCAGGAAAAAAAGGGGGTAATATCCAGCAACACAGCGCGTTGGCATAAAGCGCTGTGCAGGAATAATGTGCTGCACTCTTCGTCTCGTCTCCAAGGAACAGGAATATGCTGCGTCGCCGCATGCTGATCATGTTGGGCGTCGTGCTGCTCGTGGTGCTGGTGCTGGGTGGCTACAAGGCCTTTTCCGTGTACCGGCAGATCCAGCAGTTCACCGCGCCCAAACCGCCCGTGGCCGTTGCCGTGGCCACCGCCAGCCAGCGCGCCTGGCAATCGCGATTGCCGGCCGTGGGCAGCCTGAAGGCGCTGCAGGGCGTCAACCTCAGCCTGGAAGTGGCTGGCACGGTGCGCAGCATCCAGTTCGATTCCGGCCAGCAGGTGAAGGCCGGCCAACCATTGCTGCAACTGGACAGCGACGTGGAAGCAGCCCTGCTGGGCACCGCCCAGGCAGACCTTGGCCTGGCCCAGGTGGACTATGGCCGCGGCGCGCAACTGGTGGACAGCCACGCTATCTCCCGAGGCGAGTTCGACCGCCTCAACGCCGTGCTGCTCAAGAACAAGGCCACCGTGGCGCAGCTCAAGGCCAGCCTGGCGAAGAAGAACATCGTCGCGCCCTTCACGGGGACCATCGGCATTCGCCGGGTAGACGTGGGCGACTACCTGGCCAGCGGTACGGTAATCGCGACCCTGCAGGACCTGAGCAGTTTGTACGTGGACTTCTACGTGGCCGAGCAGGTCATTCCCCAGGTGCATCTGGACCAGGCGGTTCTGGTAACGGTCGCCGCCTGGCCCGGGCAAACGTTCGAGGGCCGGATCAGCGCCTTGAACCCCAAGGTCGAGGACAGCACGCGCAACATTCTCATCCGCGCCACCCTCGCCAACCCCCAGGGAAAACTGTTGCCAGGTATGTTCGCCAATCTGCAGATCGTGCTGCCACAACCCAGAAACGAAGTCGTGGTGCCCGAAAGCGCCGTGGCCTACACCCTGTACGGCAACTCGTTGTATGTGGTCGCTGAGAAACATGAAGCCGATGGCAAGCCGAGCATGGATGCCCAGGGCAAACCGGTGCTGATCGCTGAACGCCGTTTCGTCGATACCGGCGAACGTCGCGACGGGGTGGTCATCATCAGCAAGGGGCTCAAGGCCGGCGAGCAAGTGGTCACCGGGGGCCAACTGAAACTCACCAGCGGCGCGGCCGTCAGCATCAGCCCCGACCAGACCCAGACCAACCACTGACCCAGGAGAACGGCCATGGCCTTTACCGACCCGTTCATCCGCCGGCCAGTGCTGGCCAGCGTCATCAGCCTGCTGATCGTTTTGCTCGGCTTCCAGGCATGGAGCAAGCTACCCATTCGCCAGTACCCGCAGATGGAAAACGCGCTGATTACCGTGACCACTGCGTACCCCGGCGCCAATGCCGAGACCATTCAGGGCTATATCACCCAGCCATTGCAGCAGAGCCTGGCGAGCGCCGAGGGCATCGACTACATGACCTCGGTGAGCCGGCAGAATTTCTCGGTGATCTCCATCTACGCCCGCATTGGCGCCGACAGCGACCGCCTGTTCACCGAACTGCTGGCCAAGGCCAACGAGGTCAAGAACAAGCTGCCCCAGGACGCCGAGGACCCGGTGCTGAGCAAGGAAGCCGCCGACGCGTCGGCGCTGATGTACATCAGCTTTTTCAGCGACCAACTGAACAACCCGCAAATCACCGATTACCTGTCACGGGTGATCCAGCCCAAACTGGCGACGCTGCCGGGCATGGCCCAGGCCGAAATCCTCGGCAACCAGGTGTTCGCCATGCGGCTGTGGCTGGACCCGGTGAAACTGGCCGGCTACGGCCTGAGCGCCAACGATGTCACTGATGCGGTGCGCCGTTACAATTTCCTGTCGGCAGCCGGTGAAGTGAAAGGCGAATACATCGTCACCAGCATCAACGCGGCCACCGACCTCAAATCCACCGAAGGCTTCGCCGCCATTGCGCTCAAGACCGACGGCGACAGCCGGGTGCTGCTGGGCGATGTGGCGCGGGTGCAAATGGGCGCTGAGAACTACGACACCGTCAGTTCGTTCAACGGCACCCCCTCGGTGTACATCGGTATCAAGGCCACCCCGGGCGCCAACCCGCTGGATGTGATCCGCGAGGTGCGCAAGCTGATGCCTGACCTCGAGGCGCAGCTGCCGCCCAACCTCAAGGCCTCCATCGCCTACGACGCCACGCTGTTCATCCAGGCGTCCATTGACGAGGTCGTGAAGACCCTGTTCGAGGCGGTGCTGATCGTGGTTGTCGTGGTGTTCCTGTTTCTTGGCGCTCTGCGCTCGGTGATTATCCCGGTGGTAACCATTCCGCTATCGATGATCGGCGTGCTCTTCTTCATGCAACTGATGGGCTACTCCATCAACTTGCTTACCTTGCTGGCCATGGTATTGGCCATCGGCCTGGTGGTGGACGATGCGATCGTGGTGGTGGAGAACATTCACCGCCATATCGAGGAAGGCCGCTCGCCCTTCGACGCGGCACTGCAAGGTGCCCGGGAAATCGCCATGCCGGTGGTGTCCATGACCATCACCCTGGCCGCCGTGTACGCCCCCATCGGGTTCCTGGAGGGGCTCACGGGTGCATTGTTCAAGGAGTTCGCCCTGACCCTGGCAGGCGCGGTGGTGATTTCCGGTGTGGTCGCGCTCACGCTGTCGCCCATGATGTGCGCCCTGCTCCTGCGTGCCAATACCAACCCCAGGGGCCTGGCACACCGCCTGGACCATCTGTTCGAACGGCTCAAGCAACGTTACCAGCGCATGCTTCACGCCACCCTGCAGACCCGCCCGGTGGTGGTGGTGTTCGCCTTCATCGTGCTGGGCCTGATTCCCGTGTTCCTCAAGTTCACCCAGTCGGAACTGGCGCCCAACGAGGACCAGGGCATCATTTTCATGATGGCGACGGCGCCGCAGCCCACCAACCTGGATTACCTGAACACCTACACCGACCAGTTCCTGACCATCTTCAAGGGCTTTCCAGAGTACTACTCCTCGTTCCAGATCAACGGTTTCAACGGCGTGCAGTCGGGCATCGGCGGCTTCCTGCTCAAACCCTGGAATGAACGCAGCCGTACCCAGATGGAACTGCTGCCCGAGGTGCAAGCGCGTCTGGCACAAATTCCGGGGCTGCAGATATTCGGCTTCAACCTGCCCGCCCTGCCGGGCACCGGTGAGGGCCTGCCCTTTGAGTTCGTGATCAACACCGCCAACGACTACGAGTCACTGCTGGACGTGGCCCAGCGGGTCAAGGATCGCGCCGAGGCCAGCGGCAAGTTCGCCTTCCTGGACATTGACCTGGCCTTCGACAAGCCCGAGGTAGTGGTGGATATCGACCGGGCCAAGGCCGCGCAGATGGGTGTGTCCATGCAAGAGCTGGGGGGCACCCTGGCCACCCTGCTGGGCGAGTCGGAGATAAACCGCTTCACCCTCGACGGGCGCAGCTACAAGGTCATTGCCCAGGTGGAGCGCGCCTACCGCGACAACCCTGGCTGGCTCAACCAGTACTACGTGCGCAACAACAAGAACGAGTTGCTGCCCCTGTCGACGCTGATCACCGTCAGCGACCGTGCCCGGCCGCGCCAGCTCAACCAGTTCCAGCAACTGAACTCGGCGATCATCCAGGGCTATCCCATTGTCAGCATGGGCGACGCGGTGCAGACCGTGCGCGATATCGCCAGCCAGGAAGCACCCGCCGGCTTCGCCTTCGACTACGGCAGCAGCGCCCGCCAGTATGTGCAGGAAGGTAATGCACTATGGGTAACCTTTGGCCTGGCGCTGGCGATCATCTTCCTGGTGCTGGCCGCGCAGTTCGAAAGTTTCCGCGACCCGCTGGTGATTCTGGTCACGGTGCCCCTGTCGATCTGCGGTGCGCTGATCCCGCTGTTTCTGGGCTGGTCGAGTTTGAACATCTACACACAGGTGGGCCTGGTGACCTTGATCGGGCTGATCAGCAAGCACGGTATTCTGATCGTGGAATTCGCCAACCAGTTGCGGCAGGACAAGGGGCTTGGCGTGCGCGAAGCCGTTGAAGAAGCCGCGGCGATTCGTCTGCGGCCAGTACTGATGACCACCGCGGCGATGGTCTTTGGCATGGTGCCGCTGATTCTGGCGACGGGGGCGGGGGCGGTGAGCCGCTTCGACATCGGGTTAGTGATCGCTACGGGGATGTCGGTGGGTACGCTGTTCACCCTGTTCGTGCTGCCGTGCGTGTACACGCTGGTGGCCAGACCCGACCGAGCCGTGTAGCAGCGGACCTGGCCGCTTCACGAACGGCGCGCAACGCCTGCCCCCTCGAAAAGCAGGCGACTTGTCAGCCGCGGGAGCGTACACCCTGGGTCATGCCGAACATGAACAGCAGCAGGTCATGGTCAGGCTTGGCATCAGCGTGCACCTTGGGTGTATGGGGCAGCGGGCACTGTTGCGCGGCGCTCAGCACGCCAGGCCGTGGTTGATCCCAGGCGGCCATGGCAGCCGTGGTAACTGCCAGCGCACCTACCAGAAACAAACCTCGAGCAATTTCTAGTTTCATCACTCTAAACCTTTGATTACGCTGCCAAACGCCGTCTTGTAAAAGTAGAGCAGTTTTTTCCAGTCTGCGTCGCGGAACGACGAGTGGCGACGCAGTTGTTTCATGTCATGTTGGGCGGCGCCGTAGGCGGTCCAGCGGCGTCGGCACTTCTCCAGGTCCAGCAACGCCACCTCGGGCCTGGCCGCCGCGCCCTCGCCTACCACACGCACAAACACGTGCTTGATATACAGGCAGCTGTGCTGCCAACGCCCTCGGTGCATGCGCGCCAGGTTTTCCGCCAACTGCTTCAGCATCGCATCATGGACCGCCTCGCCATACTGCTCACGCCCACCCGCTGCGTACCATTTTTCAATCTCGTCGAACCCATCCAGCGACTCGGTCACCAGCAATGCTCGCCACTGGTGTTTCGGGTCACGCTGGGCACCGCAGAACACCATCTTCGGAACGTTGACATTCAGTGCATACAAACCCTGCAACGCATCACGCTCGCGCAGTACGGTTGGCCGGCCGAAGGGGTGCAGCACGCTGCGGTAAATGTGCCCGGTCTGACGCTTGACATATAGCAGTTGGCCATTGTCGGCGTAAACCCGCTGCACCCCGCTTTCCCCACCACGCCGGACATTGGGTTCTTCAACCCACTCCCCTCGCTGACGCCAGAAATAATCGAAGCGCGTTTCAGACCCCGCCGTGTTTTCAGTAGCGTAGTCGATTGCCATTCGGTACTCCTCGCGAAAAATGGCTACACGATGGCGGCAGGCAAGGGCCCGGAACGACCGCAAACTTAGCCAGCCGCGCGTCATCGTCGTGTAATACCAATGTGAAAAAAATGTAGGAAAGCTCAGAAATAGGAGCAAGGTTTTACAGAAGCCTGGTAATGGCCAAGGGCCACGTATCACCAAATGATTCTATGCTGCATCAGCCGCTTGTCGCCAGCGTCACCCGAAAGCAGCAACCGTTGGGGTCACGTGCGGTCAATTCGACCTGCCAACCCTGGTCATCGCAGATACGTTGCACCAGCGATAATCCCAATCCCAACCCTTCCCCACGACGCTCGGTGGCGCGCACGAAAGGCTGGAACACGGCCAGGCGTTTCTCCTCGGGGATGCCGATGCCAGTGTCCTCGACCTTGAAGCCCGTGGGCTCAAGCGTCAGGCGGATGAAACCGGTATCGGTGTAATGCAACGCGTTGCGCAGCAAGTTGCCCATCACGGCCAGCAGGAAGGTCGCGTTGTAGCGAGTAGCTGGCAGTTCACCGCGCACCACTTCCAATGCCAGGCCTTTGTGCTCGATGGGACCGCGCCACAGGTTGATCAGATTATCGGCCACCTGGTCCAGGCTCAGCTGGGCACTCATCTCGCTTTCGTTGCGCTGGGCTCGCGCCAGCATCAGGAAGGTCTGCACCAGCTCCCGCATTTCCACGCAGGCGCGGGCAATACGCTCCACCTGGGCGCGGGCGCGGGCATCCAGGGCCGGGTTCTCCAGCAACAGCTCACAGGAGGTGGCCAGTACCATCAAGGGGGTACGCAGCTCATGGCTGACATCACTGGTGAACAACCGCTCCCGGCTCAATGCATCGCGCAGGCGCCCCAGGGTGGCATCGAACGCCACCGCCAACTCGCCCACTTCATCAGCGGCGTAGTCCGGTGCCAGTGGCGGCGCCAGGCCCAGCAGCTGGTCGCGGTGACGTACCTGGCGCGCCAGGCGCACCACCGGTGCCATCACCCGGCGGGCCAGCACCCAGCCAAGGAACACCGCCAGCGCCAGGCTGAGGACGAACCCAACCAGCACCACGGCGAACAATACGCGCTCGCGCTCCTCGAAATCGCTTTGGTCCTGTAGCAGCACGTAGCGGCGGTCGTCGACGATCTCCACCATGGCGTGGTAAGACAGGTCGCCGCGGAACACTTCGTGAAAGCCCGGTGCCAGGTGCCGCAAGTCTTTGGGCAGGGCGTAATCGCCGCGCCCGCCGCTGTAGTAGAACAGCTGGTCTGGCTCAGGGCGATGGTTCCAGTCGCTGACATTGTCCATCAGCAGCAAGCGCTGCAGGTCGCCCCCCAACCCCGCCGAGATCAGTTTTTCTTCAACCAGGTGCACCGTGGCGACAATACCCACGGCAAACGCGCCAGCCACCAAGGCACTCATCAAGGCAAAGGCAATGATGATGCGTTGTGCCAGGCTTTGCTTAAACTCCATCTTTGCCCTCGGCCAGGCGATACCCCACGCCATGCACCGTTTGCAGCAATGGTTTGTCGAACGGCTTGTCGATGACCTGGCGCAGCTGGTGAACGTGGCTGCGCAGGCTGTCGCTGTCAGGGCAATCATCGCCCCACAGGGCTTCTTCCAGTACCTCGCGCCGCAATACATGCGGGCTCTTCTGCATCAGCACGGCAAGCAGTTTCAGGCCCACCGGGTTGAGCTTGAGGGCACGCCCCTGGCGGCTCACCTCCAGAGTGTCGAGGTCGTAGCTCAGGTCACCGACCTGCAGGCTGCGGCGCCCGCCCCCCTGTGCGCGGCGCAGTACGGCTTCGATGCGCGCGGCCAGCTCTGAGAGGGCGAAAGGTTTGATCAGGTAATCGTCGGCACCCGAGCGGAAACCCTGCAGGCGGTCGTCCAACTGGTCGCGGGCGGTCAGCATGATCACCGGAGTCTCGCGCCGGGCGTCTTCGCGCAGCCGCTTGCACAGGGTATAGCCGTCGATGCCGGGCAGCATGATGTCCAGCACGATCAGGTCATAGTGCTCGGTGGCCGCCAGGTGCAGACCGGACAGGCCGTCCTGGGCGCAGTCGACCGTATAGCCCTTCAAGCCCAGGTAGTCGGCCAGGTTGGCGAGGATATCGCGGTTGTCTTCAACCAATAGAATTCGCATGGGCAGGTTCTCCGTCCAGTGTGTTTGCCCTTGGGCGCAGGCAGCTTACGGCGTTCGGGCCCCAAGGGCCAGTGACGGCTGACGCTTGTCACTGCGGGAGCTGGCGTGCCATCGCGACGTGGAGGCCAGGAAGCGCACTGGCGAGCCAGTTCCCACGCTGCATGAAAAAACCCCGCACGAGGCGGGGTTTCTTGTGAAGCGAGGGGTCAGGCTGGCTTACATCATGCCGCCCATGCCACCCATGCCGCCCATGTCTGGCATGCCGCCAGCCGCAGGAGCATCATCCTTGATCTCGGCGATCATGGCTTCGGTGGTGATCATCAGGCTGGCGATCGAGGAAGCAGCCTGCAGTGCCGAACGGGTCACTTTGGCTGGGTCCAGGATACCCATTTCGATCATGTCGCCGTATTCGCCGCTAGCAGCGTTGTAGCCGTAGTTGCCACGGCCTTGCTTGACCTTGTCGACAACCACGCTTGGCTCGTCACCGGAGTTGGCGACGATCTGGCGCAGTGGCGCTTCAACAGCGCGACGCAGCAGAGCGATACCTACGTTCTGGTCGGCGTTGTCGCCTTCCAGAGCGGAGATGGCCAGCAGTGCACGCACCAGGGCCACGCCACCGCCAGGTACCACGCCTTCTTCGACCGCAGCACGGGTAGCGTGCAGGGCGTCTTCAACGCGGGCTTTCTTCTCTTTCATTTCAACTTCGGAACCAGCGCCAACCTTGATCACTGCAACGCCGCCGGACAGCTTGGCCAGGCGCTCTTGCAGTTTTTCACGGTCGTAGTCGGACGAAGTGTCGGCCACTTGCTGACGGATCTGGGTAACGCGAGCCTGGATGTCAGCCTCGACGCCAGCACCGTCGATGATGGTGGTGTTTTCTTTCGACAGGACGACGCGCTTGGCGTTACCCAGGTGCTCCAGAGTAGTGCTTTCCAGGCTCAGGCCGATCTCTTCGGAGATAACGGTACCGCCGGTCAGAACAGCGATGTCCTGCAGCATGGCCTTGCGACGGTCGCCGAAGCCTGGCGCCTTGACGGCAGCAACCTTGACGATGCCACGCATGTTGTTCACGACCAGGGTCGCCAGCGCTTCGCCTTCAACGTCTTCAGCCACGATCAGCAGTGGGCGGCCGGCTTTGGCAACGGCTTCCAGCACTGGCAGCATTTCGCGGATGTTGGAGATCTTCTTGTCAACCAGCAGGATCAGCGGGCCGTCGAGCTCGGCGACCATGGTGTCTGGCTTGTTGACGAAGTAAGGGGACAGGTAGCCGCGGTCGAACTGCATGCCTTCAACAACCGACAGTTCGTTTTCCAGGCCCGAGCCTTCTTCAACGGTGATGACGCCTTCTTTACCGACTTTTTCCATGGCTTCGGCAATGATGTCGCCGATCGAGGAGTCGGAGTTGGCCGAAATGGTACCGACCTGGGCGATGGCTTTGGAATCAGCGCATGGCTTGGACATGGCTTTCAGCTCTTTGACAATGGCGATGGTCGCCTTGTCGATGCCGCGCTTCAGGTCCATCGGGTTCATGCCGGCAGCGACGGCTTTCAGGCCTTCGTTGACGATCGACTGAGCCAGAACGGTGGCGGTGGTGGTGCCGTCGCCAGCGTCATCGTTGGCACGGGACGCAACGTCCTTGACCAGCTGCGCGCCCATGTTTTCGAAGCGGTCCTTGAGCTCGATTTCCTTGGCGACGGAAACGCCGTCCTTGGTGATGGTCGGAGCGCCGAAGCTCTTCTCGATGATCACGTTACGGCCTTTCGGGCCCAGGGTCGCTTTTACCGCGTCAGCCAGAACGTTAACGCCAGTCAGCATTTTCTTGCGGGCGGAGTCGCCGAATTTAACTTCTTTAGCAGCCATGATCGTTTTCCTTGAATACTGGGTAGTAACGGGAGAGCAGCGGTTTTATCAGCCTTCGATGACGGCGAGAATTTCGTTCTCGCTCATCACCAGCAGGTCTTCGCCGTCAACCTTCACGGTATTGCTGCCGGAGTAAGGGCCGAACACGACCTTGTCGCCCACTTTCACGGCCAGAGCACGTACTTCACCGTTGTCCAGCACTCGGCCGGTACCGACCGCGATGACTTCACCATTGTTGGCTTTCTCGGCAGCCGAACCTGGCAGAACGATACCGCCAGCGGTTTTCTTTTCTTCTTCGCTGCGACGGATAACGACGCGGTCATGCAGAGGACGAAGCTTCATTGTCGATCTCTCCTAATTATGGTTTTCAGCGGCCGGTGTCTGTACCGGCGTTGTGGTTCATCCGGCGGGGCCGGTCGCGGCTCGCTGCGCGAGACGCGGAATATTGTCTGGCAAAGCCAGAAACCTTGCGGTGACCCATACATGAGGTCGCGTTGAACGATTACAAGTGCTGGCCAAAAAAATTTTCACTTTCGCCCGGGCAAAAAAAGTGGGAGCTGCCTTGCCAGCGAGCTTTTGGAGGGCCCAAAAAAACTCGCTGGCAAGCCAGCTCCCACAGCGACCCGCTCAGGAGTCGCGTTTTTCGAACTCGCCTTCGATCACCGTTGGCTCACGGCCCACCGCATGGTTGGCCGCCGGGCGAGCATGACCTTCATAGGTCTGGCCACGCTGCAGGTCTTCGGCGAAAGAACGCTGGCGCGACGCTTGCTCACGGGCTTTGGCGCTGAGCTTGTTGCCAATCAGCTTGCGGGTGAACGGCAGCAGGCACAGCAGGCCCAACACGTCACTGATGAACCCGGGCAACAGCAACAGGCCACCGCCAATGGCCAGCATCAGGCCTTGAAAGACTGTATCGGCCGGCAACTCACCGCGTTGCAGGCTCTGCCGGGCACTGAGTGCCGTGGCCAGACCCGCCACGCGCACCACCAGCACGCCGATGGCGGAGCCGGCGATGATCAGCGCCAGCGCGGGGAAGAACCCGATCGCCACGCTGACCTGGAAAAAGACAAACAGCTCGAGCACCGGGAAGAGCAGGAGCAGAAATAGAAAAGCACGCATCAAGGGTTTCCTCTGCGGAAGAACGACTTCCAGTAAACCCTAGATGACGTCGACATTTCGTGAATTCAAGCCTCGACCTGTCCAACGGTTGGCCAGGCTTGGGCGTGGGCCAGTGAAACCAGTGCCTGGCGGACTTCCACAGGAGTGTTGCAAGGTTTTTCAAAGGGCAGCCAGTAGATCGCCTGGCCAATGCGCAGGTGCATGCCTTCGCCGTCGATACCCACCAATTGCGCGGGTACCTGAGCAGGCAGGCCTGCCAATGCCACGTAGTGGGCGATGGCCTTGGCGTGGTCGGCATTCATGTGCTCGACCATGCCGGTCTCTGCGGTGCCGGCGAACGGGTTGGCCAGGGTTACGTGATCCAGCCAGTGGATGGCGCCGAACCCCCCGATATAACGGTGGCGCACTGGCTCCAGTACCCAGAAGTCGAAATCGTGAGCGCTGTGGTAGTTGGCCGAATCCGGGAAGTAACGGTAATAGCGCAGGGCCGCCGCTTCGATCTGCGCCTCGTCGTCCAGCCTGCGGGCCTCGGCCAGCACGGTCAGACGCCCCACGGCTTGCACGTCCTGGGCTTCACGCTCACCCACCAGCAAGGAACACTTGGGGTCTTTCTGCAGGTTGTGGGTGTGCTGCGCAATGCGGCTGATGAGGATCAGCGGGTTGCCCTGGGCATCGAGGCAGTAGGGCACTACCGAGCCGAACGGGAAACCGGGCATGGACCTGGAATGGGTGGACAGAACGCCGCGGTATTCCTTGAGCAGCAGTTCACGGGCCTGACGCAGGGTTTGGGCGCTCACCTGAGGCTCCTTCTATTTAAAGGAGCTTCAAGTTACAAGCTTTGAACAGCAAGCCGCAAGCTGCAAGCCGGACGCGACCACTTGCAGCCTGTGGCCATGCTTTTTACCAGGCCACGCCGAAACCGGCGGTGTAGCGGCTGGTGTTGAGGTCGGCGTTGCTGGAGCCGGTGACCATGTCTTTCTCGTACTTGAGGTTCAGCGAAGCCCACTGGGTGACCTTGTAGCGCAGGCCCACTTCGGAGTCCAGGCTGTAGTCCGCCACGCCACTGAGCGGTTTGCCCACTTCGCCGTTGGTGAAGAACTCGACGGTCTTGCCGATCAGGAAGCGGTTGTACGCCCACTTCACGCCCACCGAGTAGAAATCGGATTTATCGCCATCGGCGTATTCGTAGGTGCTGTGGTTGAGCAGCGAGCCCAAGGAGAACGCCCCCAGTTCGTCATCCCAGAACTGGTAACCCGGGCCGGTACCGACGGTGCGCTGCTTGGACAGGTCTTCGACGAAGTCACGCTTGACGTTGACCCGGCCTTGCCAATACCACTTGTCCGTGATGAAACGGTCCAGTGCGTATTCGGCATTCCAATTGTTGGTGCCGACCACCTCGTCAGTGGTTTCGCGGTTGTATTCGGCATCGGCCGTGTGCCGCCAGCGGCCGCTGCGCGCCGAGGTCTTGAAGGCCAGGTTGTAATCGTCGGTGTCGCTGTCCGCGCGCTGGAAGTCCACGGCCGCATCGATGTTGCCCTTCCACACCAGATCACCCACCACGGGCTTGGGCTTGATGATCTGCTGGATGCTGGCCAGCTCCACGGTCTTGGGCGCCTCGCCGTTCTGCATGATCACCTTGCCGTCGTCAGACGCCTTCAGCGATTTGGCTTTCTGGCCGGTGTAGGCGTCCTGCTTGACCAGCAGTTCCTGGTCACTCTCCAGGGTCTTGACCTGTTTCCAGTCAAGGGCCACGGAGCCGCCGTAAGGCGTGTCGAGCATGAGCTTGCCGCCATCGAACACCGTGATCTTGCCGGTGAGACGGTCGCCGTTCTTCATCCAGACGGTGTCGGCAAGGGCGGTGGTTGAGGCACTGGCGATGGCGAGGCACATCAGGGTTCTGGACAGCATAAGCAGATTCGGGCTCAGGTTTCGGAAGAAATCGGGCATCATCCGGATGGAGAGCCCTCGCGCAAGGACTGACCGACAAATGACCGATGAGTTCAGTAATCAATTGCAACAATTTGGTGACATTTCCCCCGCCGATCCGGCCGCCGAGCGCCGCATGGCCCTGTATGTCGTGCTGGCGCAAATACCCCAGGGCAAGGTCGTCACGTACGGTCAACTCGCCGACATGGCAGGGTTGGGCAGGGCCGCACGGTGGGTGGGGCGCACCTTGAGTCAACTGCCCGAGGGCAGCCAGTTGCCATGGCACCGGGTGATAGGTGCCGGTGGTCGGATAAGCCTGGCCTCTGGAACACCTGGCGGAGAGGAGCAACGCGCGCGCTTGAGAGCCGAAGGGATTATTTTCATGAATAATCGCGTGGATATACGTCGCCATGGCTGGCGCCCCATGGACCCTAGCGGTTAGAGTGCGCGCTTTGTTTTCGTAAACTGAGGCAGATTCCAGCCCATGCCCCGTAAAACCTGGCGCGCCGCGCTCGCCGCTTATGCCAGCCCTTCGACCCTTGTGCTGTTGTTGCTCGGTTTCGCCGCCGGCCTGCCGTACATGCTGGTGTTCTCCACCCTTTCCGTCTGGCTGCGTGAAGCCGGCGTGGCCCGGGAAACCATTGGCTACGCCAGCCTGATCGGCCTGGCCTATGCGTTCAAGTGGGTATGGTCGCCGCTGCTGGACCAATGGCGCCTGCCTGTGCTCGCCCGCATGGGGCGTCGTCGCTCCTGGCTGGTGCTGGCACAGTCGCTGGTGATCATCGGTCTGATCGGCATGAGTTTCTGCGACCCGCAAAAACACCTGTCATGGCTGATCGCGATCGCGGTGATGGTCGCCTTTGCTTCGGCCACCCAGGACATCGCGGTGGACGCCTACCGCCTGGAAATCGCCGAAGACAACACCCAGGCCGCCCTGGCCGCCAGCTACATGGCCGGTTACCGCATTGCCGCGCTGCTGGCCACGGCGGGCGCGTTGTTCTTCGCCGAGGCATTCGGTTCCACGGGCTACGCCTACATGCACAAGGCCTGGGCCGGCACCTACATGCTCTTCGGCGTGCTGATGGTACCGGCGCTGATCACCACCCTGGTGATGCGCGAGCCCGACGTGCCACTGCGCACCCAGTTGTCTGCCGGGCGCTACAAATTCGGCCACCAGCTGATGTCGGTGTTCGTGCTGATCATCTTGCTGATCTCCGTGCCAGCCATGTTCACTCAGCTCTACAACACCGATTTCGCCAGCGTGCTGTTCCACGGCGAAAGCCTGCTGGACCTGCTGCTGACTGACCGCGCCTTCCTGCGTGCCATTCTCTACATCACCCTGACCGCCCTGTGCCTGTCGTCCATGGGTCGTCGTGGCCTGGCACCGGTGCTGACCCCGGTCAGCGACTTCGTGGTGCGCTACCGCTGGCAGGCGCTGCTGCTGCTGGGGCTGATCGCCACCTACCGCATGTCGGACACGGTGATGGGCGTGATGGCCAACGTGTTCTACATCGACCAGGGCTTCACCAAGGACCAGATCGCCAGCGTCAGCAAGATCTTCGGCCTGGTCATGACCCTGCTGGGCGCCGGTGTCGGTGGCCTGCTGATCGTGCGCTTCGGCATCCTGCCGATTCTGTTCGTCGGCGGCGTTGCCTCGGCGGCCACCAACCTGCTGTTCCTGATGCTGGCCGACATGGGCCCGAACCTGAACATGCTGATCGTTACCATCTCGCTGGACAACTTCAGTTCGGGCATGGCCACATCGGCCTTCGTGGCGTACCTGTCGAGCCTGACCAACCTGAAGTTCTCGGCCACCCAGTACGCGCTGCTCAGCTCGATCATGCTGTTGCTGCCGCGCCTGATCGGCGGGTATTCGGGGGTAATGGTGGAGAAGTTCGGTTACCACAACTTCTTCCTGATCACCGCGGTGCTGGGCGTACCGACGCTGTTCCTGATTGCCTTGCACTGGCATCAGGAAGGGCGAGGCAAGCGCATGGAGCCTTCAGAAGAACAGCCTGTGAGCGAAACTCCCTGATATAGCAGGGATTACCCAACGTGTGAGGCGAACAGGGAGCCGTTTACTGTCAAACTTGACAGTAGACGCTTCTGAGCGCACGGGGAACGATGGCGTTGTCATTCCCACGGGCAAAGGCACTACCATGACCACGTCAACTGACTCACGCTCCTCGCAACTGGATACAAACTTCGGCAATTTCGGCATAGTAAATCTTCCTCCAGACCTCTCCGGGACGCTGGTGGGGCAACGCATCGATGCAGGGGGGACCATCGTTGTCTGCTACAGCATTGACCAGACCAAGGTTCGCCTTGCTCTGTTCAACAGCAAGGGCGAACCCATCGACTTCGCCAATGGGCAATCCAAGGTCGACGTCGATCTGCAGCCCACTGATGAGAACAACGCTTCGGTATTCACACCCACGCAGATCATCACTGGCGATAGCCAGAAAATTTACGTGGTCGGCACGATGTACATCGCTTCCTTTTTGAAAGACACCGTCAACCCGGTGGTCTTCTGCCTGAAAGAGAATGGAGACCTGGATACGGAGTTCGGCCCGAGCCGAAATGGTATCGTGCACTTCGAGGTTGCCGATACCGAACCCCCGGCTGAAAAAAACAAAACCTGGATTGACTCAAGTGGTGCCCACGCACTTGTCAAGAACTCCCATGCACCCAGCAATCCAGCCCCGCGCGCACCCTCGTTGAGGCACCTGCAAAAGCTGCTGGGTTCCAGCCGCTCGCTCCGATTGCCCCCGGCCTTTCAGGCCGTCACCCGCGAAACCGACCTGCTTCTGACCTTCAGCACCCTGTACGTCTCCAATGCCTTCCATGCAGGCCTGGTTATTTGCCTCGATGAGTTTGGTCGCTTGAAAACCGATTTCGACGCCAAGGGATATACCTTCCTGGCTCATAACGGCAGACCCACCTACTTCTCTGCGATCACCTACAACCCCAGCACTTCACAGATCATCGTCGGTGGCGGCGACCTGGACCCGGGCGACATCAAGGGCGATGCGATCGTCTGTGGGCTCGACCCACAGGGCGTTCCCTCTCCCAGCTATGGCATCAACGGTTGGACCGTGGTGGACAATGCGCTTTACGGGGCCCAGATCGACTGGCTGACCAATGACAATATCAACCGAACCTTTGGGGTTGGCGCGTCGTGGGACCGCTCCCCTGGTTTTCAGCAAGCCCTGCTGGTGGGGTTGGAGAGCAATGGCACTCCGCTTTCAGAGTTTGCGGGAGGAAAGATCAGGTTCAGCGTGAAGAACGCGGATGGATATGCCACTTGCGTCGTCAGCACTACCGAGGAGACGACGGTATTATTCAAGCCCTCCTTCTCTGGACAGTTCGGCCTGGCAAGGTACACCCGAAAAGGTGAGCCGGCGCAATTTTACGGTGAGAACGGCCAGCTGATTTTCCCCGAAGGCGCTTACCTCACCAATATACGGTTGCAGTCCGATAACAAGTTGCTTTTGATCCGGGAGGAAGATGACCGACAAGGTCACTACTTCGTCGATCTTTACCGATACCTTCCATGAAGGTGCTGGCCGGAATCCCCCGCCTCCCTGGCGTTGGCTTGGGATACTGCTGTGGCCGTCGCGTTTGATCGTGCTGTTGCGCCGAGCTCGGCCAATAGTCAGAAAAAAGCCCCTGAACGGGGCTTTTTGTTGGCTAGGCGTTTTCCGCCACGACCCGCACCACACGCTGCGGAAACGGAATATCGATCCCCGCCGCACGCAGCCGGTCGCGAATCTCGGCATTGATCAGGTTGGTCACACCCCCCAGGTCCGACGTATTCACCCACAAGCGCAGCGAAACCGTGATCGCGCTGTCACCCAGGTTGGACACGACCGCTTCTGGCGCCGGCGACTCCAGCACCCGCGGGTCCTTGGCCAGGTCCAGGAGAATTTCCCGAGCCTTCTGCAGGTCGGCCTCGTAGTCCACACCGATGTCGTAGGTGAGCTTGCGGGTGGGCTGGCGGTTGGTGTTGGTGATGATGCCGTTGGACAGCGGACCGTTGGGCATGATCACGGTCTTGTTGTCACCGGTACGCAGCACGGTGTGGAAGATCATGATGTTGTCCACGGTACCCTGCACGCCCTGGGCTTCGATCCAGTCGCCAATGCGGAAAGGGCGGAACAGGAGGATCAGGACCCCGCCGGCGAAGTTCGCCAGGCTGCCTTGCAACGCCAGGCCCACGGCCAGGCCAGCGGCACCGATGGCGGCGACGAATGAGGTGGTCTCGATGCCGATCATCGACGCCACGCTGACAATCAGCATCACCTTCAGGGCAATGTTGGCCAGGCTGCTGATGAAGCCTTGCAGCGCCAGGTCGGCGTGGCGCAAGGCCAGCAATTTGCCCACGCGCAGGGTCAGTTGGTTGATCAACCACCAGCCGATGGCCAGGGTAACCACCGCCAGCAGCACGCGGCTGCTGTACTGCATGATCATGGGAATCCAGGTCTGGGATTTCTGGACGAGTTGGTCCACTTCAGCGTTCACATCCATAAGGCTCTCCTAATGCCGGTCGGCGCAACCGTTTCACCCGCGCCACGGGTGTGGGACGCCGCAAGCCCCTTCAGGTTCCCCTCGACGTCCCCGGGCGCATCAGTCGCGGAAGTTGTTGAACTGCAACGGCATGTCGAATTCCTTGGCACGCAGGGCGGCGATGGCTTCCTGCAGATCATCGCGTTTCTTGCCGGTGACACGGACCTGCTCGCCCTGGATGGCGGCCTGGACCTTGAGCTTGGCGTCCTTGATGTGGGCGACGATTTTCTTCGCCAGTTCCTTGTCGATCCCTTCGCGCAGGGTGGCTTCCTGCTTCATCACCTTGCCCGAGGCATAGGCGTCCTTGACTTCCAGGCACTTGACGTCGAGCTTGCGCTTGACCAGGGCCAGCTTCAGGATCTCGACCATCGCTTCCAGCTGGAACTCGGCCTCGGCGGTCAGGGTAACCGTCAGTTCCTTGAACTCGATGGTGCCTTTGCCTTTGAGGTCGTAACGGCGGTCCAGCTCCTTGACCGCGTTCTCAACGGCGTTGGTGACTTCGTGTTTGTCCAGCTCGGACACTACGTCGAACGAGGGCATGTAAATTCTCCAAAAAAAAACGGCGCAGCTCGATACAGATGGAGCACGCCTGGCTTGACGGTTAAAATGCCGGATCATTATAACGGTTGCCAGCATTGCACAGCGCCCCTTCGTGCCCCAACTTTGCCGCACGAGCGGGCAACTCGTCGCCCTCCCCCAGTGAGCCGCACATGCCGAACCCGAATCTGAGCGTTGCAGTGGTGCAGGATGATCCCGCCAGGGCCGAACAACGGGTGGCCCTGCTGCGGCAGGCCGGTTGCCAACAGGTGGCCCACTGCAGCCACGCCGATGCCCTGGCGCACCAGGAAAAGCAGCCTGCGGCCCTGTTGCTGCTCGAAGGCCCTGAGGGCCTGGCCCTGGCGTCGCGGGTGCGGCAGTTCGACGAAATGGGCGAGCATTACACCTGGATTCTGCTGATCAGCGACCAGCCCGCAGCTGCGTTGCTGGACGAAAACGCCGACCTGGGCATCGATGACGTGCTGGCGCCCCACGCCCTGGCGGATCAGTTGCCGGCCCGGCTGCTGGCCGCCGAACGCCTGTACAACACCGTGCAGCGCCTGCGCCAGGAAAACAGCCTGCTGCGCCAGAACATCGCCAGCCTGGAACAGCGCAACCTGGTGGACTCGCTGACCGGCCTTGGCAACGCCCGCTACCTGCGCCAGAAACTCACCGACAGCTTGCGCCAGGTGCAAGCCCGCGGCGGCGCCTTGTGCTACCTGTTGATCGGCCTGCAAAACGCTGACAGCCTGCAGCGCGAACTCGGCAGCGATTTCTACGACGAACTGTTGCAGGGCGTAGCCCGCCGCCTGCAACAAATGGTGCGGCCACTGGATATCCTGGGTCGCCTGGACGACCAGCACTTCGTGCTGCTGACCCTGCCGCCAGACCTGCAGGAGTGCGCGCCCAGCAGCTTCAAGCGCCTGCACGATGGCCTGAACCTGAAGGCCTTCATCACCGCCAGTGGCTCGGTGGAGGTCGTGGCTGGCATCAGCCTGATCGGCGCCGACAGTCACAGCCTGCCAGGCTCCCCCCAGGCGTTGTTCGAAGAGGCTCGAGCGCTGCTGGCCGAGTCCTATGACAGCGGCCTGGTCAGCGCCAAGCGTCTGCCGGTGCGCGGCTGATGAGCCCGATAGCCTGGCATGTATTGGGCGTCGGTAGCCTGGGCACCCTGTGGGCTTGCCGCCTGGCCCGCGCCGGGCTGCCCGTGACGCTGCTGCTTCGCGACGCCGAGCGGCTTCGCCAGTACCGGGCCGTCGGGGGCCTGACGCTGGTGGAACAACAGCACAGTGACCTTTACCCACTGGCAGCCGAAACCGTCGATGGCACCGCGCCCATCCAGCGCCTGCTGGTGGCTTGCAAGGCCTACGATGCCGAACAGGTAGTGAGCCACCTCGCACCCCGCCTGGGGCCGGACGCCGAGGTGATCCTGCTGCAGAACGGCCTGGGCAGCCAAGACGCCGTGGCCGCGAAAATACCCCATGCCCGCTGCATCTTTGCCTCCAGCACCGAAGGGGCCTTTCGCTCTGCCGACTGGCAGGTAACCTTCGCCGGCCACGGTTTCACCTGGCTGGGCGACCCCGCGAGGCCCACCGAGCCCGATTGGCTGGGCGACTTGAGCGCCAGCGGCATTCCCCACCAGTGGAGCGTGGATATCCTCACCCGGTTGTGGCGCAAACTGGCGCTCAACTGCGCCATCAATCCCCTGACCGTGCTGCATGATTGCCGCAACGGCGACCTCCAGCAGCACCCGGCCCAAGTGGCAACCTTGTGCGCCGAGCTGGGCGAATTGCTGGAACATTGCGGCCAGCCCGAAGCCGCCGTCGACCTGCACGATGAAGTGCAGCGTGTCATCCACGCCACCGCCGCCAACTATTCTTCCATGCACCAGGACGTGAGGCAGGGCCGACGAACCGAGATCAGTTACCTGCTGGGCTACGCCTGCGCTGCGGCTCAGCGCCACCAGCGCAGCCTGCCGCACCTGCAACAACTGCACACCCAACTGGTCCAACACCTGCAGGCCCTCGGCCTGCCCAGTACCTGAGGCCGCCGCGCGCTTTGATACACTCAAGGCTCAGAGCCCTCTCCAGGAAAACGGAACCGTCGATGCCTTTGCGCCAGCGCCTCGAAAACCTTCCGGTGGGGCAGAAACTGCTCGCCGCCCTGCTGGTCTTGCTGACCACTGTACTGCTGGTGGCCAACCTGACCTTTATCAGTGCTGCCTACTGGATCTCCCAGGAAAGCATGGCGCCTCAAGCCCTGCAGACCATCGGCAAACTGGTGACCAACCCGGCCCTGGCCATCGAAGCCCTGGACTCCCCGGAAAGCGCCAAGGCACTGCTGGACGAACTCAACAGCTACTCGCCCCTGCGCGCGGCCGCCGTCTATGACACCGACGGCAAGTTGCTGGCCGAACTGCAGCATGGCCAGCAACTGAAACTGCCCGAGCGCTACCGCAACCTGGAGAAATGGCGCCAGACCGAGTTTCGCAGCACCCAGCTGGTCAACCTGCCTCGCAGCGGCAAGCCGCCCGGCCACCTGCTGCTGGTAGCCACCAGCGAACTGCCCATGGCGTTCTATACCGGCACACTGACTGCCAGCCTGGGGATCCTGGTGTTCAGCGTGCTGTTGTGGCTGGTCATCGCCCGGCAGATCAAACGGTTGATCACCCAGCCCATCTATCAGTTGGAAGAACTGTCACGACAAGTGACCCGCGAGGAGAACTACGCGCTGCGTGCCGGCCCCGGCAACCACGATGAAATCGGCAGCCTGGCCGAGGCGTTCAACACCATGCTGTCGCGCATCGAGGCACGTGAGCAACAGCTCAAACGTGCCCGCGACGATTCCCAGGCCGCTTACGACCAGGCCCAGGGCCTGGCTGAAGAAACCCGCCATACCAACCGCAAGCTTGAGCTGGAAGTGCAGGTACGCAGCAAGATCGAGAAGAAGCTCACGGGTTTCCAGAATTACCTCAACAGCATCATCGACTCCATGCCCTCGGCGCTGATCGCCCTGGACGAGCAGCTGTATGTGACCCAGTGGAACCAGGAGGCCAGTGCCCTTTCCGGCACGCCCTTGGATGAAGCCCTCAACCAGCCTATTTTCCTGGCCTTCGAGCCCCTGAAACCTTTCCTCCCGGAACTGAAGAACACCGTGGAGCGGCACACCGTGGCGAAGATCGAGCGCGTCACCTGGGTCAAGGACGAGGTGGCCCACCACTACGCCCTGACCTTCTACCCCTTGATGGGCGGTGCTGGCCGAGGGGTGGTGATCCGTATCGATGACATCAGCCAGCGCCTGTCCCTGGAAGAGATGATGGTGCAATCCGAGAAAATGCTGTCGGTAGGCGGCCTGGCTGCCGGCATGGCCCACGAGATCAACAACCCGCTGGGGGCCATCCTGCACAACGTGCAGAACGTGCGCCGGCGCCTGTCGCCCGACCTGCCGCGCAACCTGGAGGCGGCCAGCGAGGCCGGTATCGACCTGGCCACGGTGAACCGCTACCTGCACACCCGCGAGATCCCGCAACTGCTCGATGGCATCCAGCAGGCCGGTGCCCGCGCCGCCAAGATCGTCACCCACATGCTCAGTTTCAGCCGCCGCAGCAACCGCCAACTGGCGCCGTGCGACCTGCCGGCACTGATCGACCAAGCGGTGGACATCGCCGGCAACGATTTCGACCTGGCCATCGGCTTCGACTTCAAGGGCCAGAACATCATCCGCCAGTTCGACCCTCACCTGGGCCCCGTACCCGGTACCGCCAACGAACTGGAACAGGTGCTGCTCAACCTGCTCAAGAACGCCGCCCAGGCCATTCACCAGCGCCCCGAAGGGGGCGAGCCCGGGCGTATCACCCTGCGCACGCGCCTGAACCCACCATGGGCCGAAATCCAGGTGGAAGACAACGGCATCGGCATGCCTGAACAGGTGCGCAAGCGCACCTTCGAGCCTTTTTTCACCACCAAGGAAATCGGCCAGGGCACAGGCCTGGGGCTCTCGGTTTCCTACTTCATCATCACCAACAACCACAAAGGGCAGATGGAGGTGCAGTCCACGCCCGGCCTGGGCACCTGCTTCACCTTGCGCCTGCCGCTGGTGACCAGCCCCTTGCCCGCCATCAGCGCAACCTCGGAGACTTGAACCATGGGCTTTCGCCTGTCGAAAATTTACACCCGTACTGGCGACAAAGGCGAAACCGGCCTGGGCGACGGCCGCCGCGTGGGCAAGGACCACCCGCGGGTAGAGGCCATTGGCGAAGTTGACACCCTCAACAGTCAGTTGGGCCTGTTGCTGGCCGGTTGCGCAGAGGATGGGCGCCTGAGTGAAGTGGTGGAGGCCCTGGCCCCCTGTCAGCACCGCTTGTTCGACCTGGGAGGCGAACTGGCGATGCCGGCCTACCAGGCGTTGAACGCTGCAGAAGTGCAGCGGTTGGAGCAGGTGATCGATGAATGGAACGAGGAGCTGGGGCCGCTGGAAAATTTCATTCTTCCGGGCGGTTCGACACTCATTGCCCAGGCCCATGTGTGCCGTAGCCTGGCGCGCAGCGCCGAGCGCCGCTGCCAGCACCTGAACGCGGTGGAACCCTTGGAAGGCGTGGGGCTGGCCTATATCAACCGCTTGTCGGACCTGCTGTTCGTGGCGGCACGCATCATCGCCCGTCGCCAGGGCATCGCCGAGATCCTCTGGCAGGCAGCGCCGCGCCCCTGAACGCGGCCGCTACAGGTCAGGCACCTGGCCAGAAGGCGCGGATACCCGCCACCCCCTGGGCGCCAATGTCCCAGGCGCGCTGCTTGTTTTCAGGCCCCACACCGCCCAGCAGGAACACCGGGTAGTTGAACCCGGCGATCAATTGCGCGGCCTGGTCCCAGCCCAACGGCTGCGCGTCGGGGTGGGTCTGGGTCGGCTGTACCGGCGACAGGGTGACGAAGTCAGCGCCCATCTGCTGGGCCAGCGCCAGCTCCTCAGCGTTGTGGCAAGAGGCGGCCAGCAACCGCTCACGCGGGAACGGTCGCCCCTTGCTGGCGTATTTGCGCAGTTGCGCCGCTGTCAGGTGCCAGCCCGCCGAAGGAAAGTCCCCCAGCCACTCCAGCGGCCCCTTGAGCATCAGTTGGGCCTTGCCGGCACACAGCCCCACGGCATCCACCGCCAGGTCGCGGTATTTGGGGTCATAGCCATTGGGCGCGCGCAATTGCACCAGACGCGTGCCGTTGGCGATGGCCTTCTGAATGCCACGCAGCAGTTGCGGGGTTTCCAGGCCGTCCGGGGTAATCAGGTACTCGCTGGCCAGCCCCGCTGCCTTCACGATCGGCCGGTTGGCCTCAGGGAATTCGTAGTTGGGCAGGTCCCGGGCAGTCACCCAGGCCAGTGGCTGGCCCTCGGCGCCGTGAGGCTCACCGGTGAAACCAGTGACCTCCCAGACGTCCAGCAGCACCTGCTTGTCGGGGTAGTCGTGCTGCACCTTGATCAACGGCCGGGCGGCCGTGACCTGGATCCCCAGCTCTTCAGCCAGCTCCCGGGCCAGCGCCGCGCGCACGCCCTCGCCCTCTTCCACCTTGCCCCCGGGAAACTCCCAGAGGCCGCCCTGGTGCTGGGTATCGGCGCGGCGGGCGATGAGAATACGGTTGTCAGCACCACGGATGACCGCGGCGGCTACATGAATGCGTTTCACGATTCCCTCCAATATCGCAGTGCGGCCTTCCCGAGCTTCGCCCGGTCCCACAGGGGGTATGGGCTGCCCGTGTGGGACCGGGCTAAGCTCGGGAAGGCCGCGCTGCGGATCTCAAGCCTTACGTACGGTATTCGGCGTTGATCTTCACGTACTCGTGGGACAGGTCAGTGGTCCAGATGGTCTCGCTGCAGTCCCCTCGTCCCAGTTCGATACGGATGGTGATTTCCTCGCGCGCCATCACCGCCGAGCCCTGCTCTTCGGTGTAGGTGGCCGAGCGGCCGCCACGGCTGGCGATGCATACTTCGCCCAGGTACACGTCGATCTTGCTGACATCCAGGTTCGGTACGCCCGCCCGGCCCACCGCCGCCAGGATACGGCCCCAGTTGGGGTCGGAAGCGAACAGCGCGGTCTTGATCAGCGGCGAGTGCGCCACGGCATAACCAACGTCCAGGCATTCCTGGTGGTTACCGCCACCGTTGACCTGCACGGTGACGAACTTGGTGGCGCCTTCGCCATCACGGACGATGGCCTGGGCCACTTCCATGCACACTTCGAACACCGCCTTCTTAAGCGCGTCGAACAGTGGGCCGCTGGCTTCGGTCACTTGCGGCAGGTTGGCCTGGCCGGTGGCGATCAGCATGCAGCAGTCGTTGGTGGAGGTGTCACCGTCGATGGTGATGCGGTTGAACGACTTGTTGGCGCCGTCCAGGATCAGGTCCTTGAGCACCGCCGGGGCGACCTTGGCGTCGGTGGCGATGTAGCCGAGCATGGTGGCCATGTTCGGGCGGATCATGCCGGCGCCTTTGCTGATGCCGGTGACCGTGACGGTCACGCCATCGATCACGAACTGACGGCTGGCGCCCTTGGGCAGGGTGTCAGTGGTCATGATGCCGGTGGCGGCAGCGGCCCAGTTGTCGACCGACAGATCGTCCAGGGCAGCCTGCAAGGCGCCTTCGATCTTCTCGACCGGCAGCGGCTCGCCGATCACACCGGTGGAAAACGGCAGCACGGCGCTGGCGTCCACGCCGGCCAGCTTGGCCAGGCTGGCGCATGTGCGCTCGGCGGCGGCCAGGCCGGGTTCACCGGTACCGGCGTTGGCGTTGCCCGTGTTGGTCAGCAGGTAACGCACGGTGCCCTGCACGCGCTGCTTGGCAATGATCACCGGGGCGGCGCAGAACGCGTTGAGGGTGAACACGCCAGCCACGCTGGAGCCTTCGGCGCAGCGCATGACAACGACATCCTTGCGCCCGGGGCGCTTGATGCCCGCCGAAGCGATGCCAAGTTCGAAACCTGCAACCGGGTGCAGCGTCGGCAAAGGGCCCAGACCAACAGCCATGAGAACACTCCTGGAAAGACAGACGCCGTATTCCAACACACGGCGTTAACTATGGAAAAACGCCGCGACGGCTGGAAGCCGGTCGCGGCGCGGATGTTTCAGGTCAACGCCCGATCGTCAGTTGATCTGGCCGTGACAGTGCTTGAACTTCTTGCCCGAACCACACCAGCACAGTTCGTTGCGGCCCAGCTTCTGGTCATTGCGCACAGGGGCTGCGGCGACGGCGACATCCTCGCCCTCCTCCAGCAGCACTTGCGGTGCGTCCAGGCCAGGGGCTTCAGCGTGTTCGAACTGCATGCGCGCGGCCAGGTCTTCGGCTTCCTGACGCAGGCGTGCTTCTTCCTCGGCCGGGTCTTCGCGGCGTACCTGAACGTGCGACAGCACGCGGATGGTATCGCGCTTGATCGAGTCCAGCAGTTCCTGGAACAGGGTGAACGACTCGCGCTTGTATTCCTGCTTCGGGTTCTTCTGGGCGTAGCCACGCAGGTGGATACCGTGACGCAGGTGGTCCATGGTCTGCAGGTGATCTTTCCACAGGTCGTCGAGCACGCGCAGCAGAATCTGCTTCTCGAAAGTACGCAGGGCATCCGCGCTGGCCTGTTCTTCCTTGTCGTTGTAGGCAGCCAGCAACTCGGCCAGCAGCTTCTCACGCAGGGTTTCTTCGTACAGGTGATCGTCTTCGTCCAACCATGCCTGAATCGGCAGCTTCACGCCGAAGTCGTTCAGCAGCGCAGCTTCCAGGCCGGCCACGTCCCACTGCTCAGGCAGCGACTGTGGCGGGATGTGGGCGCTGACGGTGCTGTCCAGCACTTCCTGGCGGAATTCGGCGATGGTGTCGCCAATGTTCTGCGCGGCCAGCAGGCTGTTACGCATGTGGTAGATGACTTTACGCTGTTCGTTGGCAACGTCGTCGAACTCCAGCAATTGCTTGCGGATATCGAAGTTGCGGCCTTCGACCTTGCGCTGGGCCTTCTCGATGGCATTGGTGACCATGCGGTGCTCGATGGCCTCGCCGGCCTGCATGCCCAGGGCCTTCATGAAGTTCTTCACCCGGTCAGAGGCGAAAATACGCATCAGGCTGTCTTCCAGCGACAGGTAGAAACGGCTGGAACCGTTGTCACCCTGACGGCCGGCACGGCCACGCAGCTGGTTGTCGATACGACGCGACTCGTGACGCTCGGAAGCGATCACGTGCAGGCCACCGGACTCCAGCACTTGCTGGTGGCGCTTCTGCCAGTCGGCCTTGATCTGGGCGATCTGCTCGGGGGTCGGGTTTTCCAGGGAAGCGACTTCCACTTCCCAGTTGCCGCCCAGCAGGATGTCGGTACCACGGCCCGCCATGTTGGTGGCGATGGTCAGCGCGCCCGGGCGACCGGCCTGGGCGATGATTTCCGCTTCCTTCTCATGGAACTTGGCGTTCAGCACCTTGTGCTCGATGCCTTCCTGGCGCAGCAGGTTGGACATGTGTTCGGAGGTCTCGATGGTGGCGGTACCCACCAGCACCGGACGGCCCTGGGCCATGCTTTCCTTGATGTCGGCGACGATGGCGGCGTACTTCTCGTCCGCGGTCAGGTAGACCAGGTCGTTGAAGTCCTTGCGCGCCAGCGGCTTGTTCGGCGGAATCACCATGACCTGCAGGTTGTAGATCTGGTGGAACTCGAACGCCTCGGTGTCCGCGGTACCGGTCATGCCGGACAGCTTGTTGTACAGGCGGAAGTAGTTCTGGAACGTGGTCGAGGCCAGGGTCTGGCTTTCGGCCTGGATGTTCAGGTTTTCCTTGGCCTCGATGGCCTGGTGCAGGCCTTCGGACAGGCGGCGGCCCGGCATGGTGCGGCCGGTGTGCTCGTCGACCAGCAGGATCTGGCCGTCCTGGACGATGTATTCCACGTTGCGGTGGAACAGCTTGTGGGCACGCAGGGCAGCGTACACGTGAGTCAGCAGGCCCAGGTTGTGGGCCGAGTACAGGCTTTCGCCTTCGGCCAGCAGGCCTACCTGTACCAGCACCTCTTCAACGAACTGGTGGCCGGCTTCGTTCATCTCCACCTGGCGAGTCTTCTCGTCGATGGTGAAGTGACCGGCCTTGGTGACCTGGCCTTCCACTTCTTCGATGTGCTGCTCCAGGCGCGGGATCAGGCGATTGATCTCGGTGTACAGCTTGGAGCTGTCTTCGGCCTGGCCGGAGATGATCAGCGGGGTACGGGCTTCGTCGATGAGGATGGAGTCGACTTCGTCGATCACGGCGAAATTCAGCTCGCGCTGGAATTTCTCATCCAGGCTGAACGCCATGTTATCGCGCAGGTAGTCGAAACCGAATTCGTTGTTGGTACCGTAGGTGATATCGGCGGCGTAGGCGGCGCGCTTTTCCTCTGGCGGCGCGAAAGGCGTGACGACGCCCACGGTCAGGCCGAGGAATTCGTAGAGCGGGCGCATCCAGTTGGCATCTCGACGGGCCAGGTAGTCGTTGACCGTGACCACGTGCACGCCCTTGCCGGACAACGCGTTGAGGTACACGGCCAGGGTGGCCACCAGGGTCTTGCCTTCACCGGTGCGCATTTCGGCGATCATGCCTTCATGCAGGGTCATGCCACCAATGAGCTGGACGTCGAAGTGGCGCATGCCCATGACACGCTTGCCCGCTTCACGGCATACCGCGAAGGCCTCAGGCAGAAGCTTGTCGAGGGTCTCGCCTTTTGCCAGGCGGGCCTTGAACTCTTCGGTCTTGGCGCGCAGCTGCTCGTCCGAGAGGGCCACCATTTGCTCTTCGAAGGCATTGACGATCTGTACCGTCTTGAGCATGCGTTTGACTTCACGCTCGTTCTTGCTTCCAAAAAGTTTCTTTAACAAAGGCGCAAACATATCGGCAGGTTCTTCCACACATAGGGATGGAGGGCGGCCCCGTGAGTCGCCCGTGCAGCCCTCATGGCCGCATGCGAACGAGCATTCTACCCGGAAACGATGAGGAGGAAAGTGGCGTTGTATCCACGATGCTGGCACGGCGCTTTGACGGGGCCTTTTCACAATAAGGGCTTTTTTCGCAACTTCAACCCATCAGGTGAAGAAGTTATGTAACCAAACGGGTGGGCCCGGCTGGAAATCAGGCGTTTCTGCTACCATGGGCGCTCTGTAACTTCAGGTTTCCCACTATGGCCTACCGCCCCCTCCCGGCCCGGGCGCCCGCCGTCCTGCTGCGCGAGGCCCGCCCCCTCAAGGCCCTGTTCAGCCACGCCCAGCGGCTTTCGCACCTGCAACGCCTGCTGGAAAGCCAGTTGCAGCCGGCTGCGCGGGAACATTGCTACGTGGCATCATGGCGCGAGGGCTGCCTGCTGCTGATTGTCACTGATGGCCATTGGGCTACACGTTTGCGCTATCAGCAGAAGCGCCTGCAGCGTGACCTGCAGGCCTTGCCGGAATTCGACAACCTGACGCGGATCCTGTTCAAGGTGCAGCCCCCCACCGTGCAGAACCGCACGGCGGAGCGCAACGTCGATCTGCCCAGCAGCGCCGCGGAGACCTTGCAGTCCACGGCCGAAGGCATCACCGACCCGAACCTGCGCGCGGCGCTGGAGCGCCTGGCGGCGCACGCAGGCAGATCCAAAACCTGAGTTCAGTGGCGAAGCTCGGAAAAGGCCGCCACCCATGAACATAAAAAAGGCCACCCGAAGGTGGCCTCAATGACATCTAGAGAAGAGAGTGTTCGATCTTACACTGCCGCCACGGGACGCATGTAAGAGATCGGTGCCGTACTGGCATCTTCGAAGGTCACCACTTCCCAGGCATCCTTCTGCTCGATGAGCTTGCGAAGGAGCTGGTTGTTCAGCGCGTGGCCGGACTTGAAACCACGGAACTCACCAATCAGGCTGTTGCCCAGCAGGTAGAGGTCACCGATGGCGTCGAGGATCTTGTGCTTGACGAATTCGTCTTCGTAGCGAAGGCCGTCTTCGTTCAACACGCCATCCTTGTCCACCACGATAGCGTTTTCAACGCTACCGCCGAGCGCGAGGTTGTGCTTGCGCAGGTACTCGATATCGCTCATGAACCCGAAAGTGCGGGCGCGGCTGACTTCCTTCACGAAGGACGTGCTGGAAAAGTCGACGCTGGCGCTCTGGGTGCGGTTGCGGAACACCGGGTGATCGAAATCGATCTCGAAGCTCACCTTGAACCCGTCGAATGGCACGAAAGTGGCGCGCTTGTCGCCGTCTTCCACTGTCACTTCGCGCAGGATGCGGATGAATTTCTTGGCTGCGTCCTGTTCTTCCAGGCCGGCAGATTGAATCAGGAATACGAAGGGTCCTGCACTACCATCCATGATCGGGACTTCGGACGCGGAGAGCTCGACGTAGGCGTTATCGATGCCCAGGCCAGCCATGGCCGAGAGCAAGTGCTCAACCGTGTCTACCTTGGTATCGCCGTTGACCAGAGTGGTCGACATCGTGGTCTCGCCGACATTTTCCGCTCGCGCAGGAATCTGCACCATTGGATCCAGGTCGGCACGACAGAAAACGATGCCTGTATCCACAGGTGCCGGCTTGAGGGTCAGGTATACCTTCTCCCCAGAGTGCAGGCCGACGCCGGTGGCACGGATAATATTCTTCAGGGTGCGTTGTTTAATCATGGCATTGGCCGCTTCAGCGCAAATTGCGAACTGGTATCAACAAAGGCTGGCGATAATAGCAGACCCGGCCTTTGCTGAACACCAATCACCTTCATAGCCCTGATAAATTCCATCAATCAGCCTGACGACGCAGGAAAGCTGGAATGTCCAGATAGTCCAGATCGTCTTGCGGGTTGAGCTTGGCCGCCTGTGCAGCACCGGCGTGAGCCTGGTTGCGCATGACGGTCGGACGGTCCAGGTCGCGGTAGTTCACCGACGGCTGTTCCTGACGGGCGGGGGCCTGGGCCGGCGCCTGCTGGGCAGCTGTCTGCAGGGTGTTGTCGATGATCTTCACGGGTTTCTCGATCTTCGCACCCAGGCCAGTGGCGACCACGGTCACGTGCAGCTCGTCGCGCATGTCCGGGTCGATGACGGTACCGACCTTGACCATGGCGTGGTCCGACGCGAACGCCTCGATGATGCTACCCACGTCGGAGTACTCACCCAGGGACAGGTCAGGGCCGGCGGTGATGTTCACCAGGATGCCACGGGCGCCCTGCAGGTTGACGTCTTCGAGCAGCGGGTTGCGGATGGCCGCCTCGGTCGCTTCACGCGCACGGTTCGGACCACTGGCGCAGCCGGTGCCCATCATCGCCATGCCCATCTCGCTCATGACAGTGCGAACGTCGGCGAAGTCGACGTTGATCATGCCCGGGCGCTTGATGATGTCGGAGATACCGCGAACGGCACCGGCCAGTACATCGTCTGCCTTGGCGAACGCCGACAGCAGGCTGGCGTCCTTGCCCAGGATGGTCAGCAGCTTCTCGTTGGGAATGGTGATCAACGAGTCGACGCTTTCCGACAGCGCGCGGATGCCTTCATCGGCGATCTGCATGCGCTTGCGACCTTCGAACGGGAACGGACGGGTCACGACCGCGACGGTCAGGATGCCCATCTCCTTGGCCACTTCGGCAATGATCGGCGCCGCACCGGTACCGGTACCGCCACCCATGCCGGTGGTGATGAAGACCATGTTGGTACCGACCAGTACTTCGGCGATACGCTCGCGGTCTTCCAGGGCTGCCTGGCGGCCCACTTCAGGGTTGGCGCCAGCGCCCAGGCCCTTGGTCACGCCGGTGCCCAATTGCAGAATGGTGCGCGCACCAATGTTCTTCAGGGCTTGAGCATCGGTGTTGGCGCAGATGAACTCGACGCCTTCGATGTTGCTCTTGACCATGTGATTGACAGCGTTGCCGCCGCCGCCACCGACACCGATAACTTTGATTACCGGGCTTTGCGGGATGTTGTCTACAAGTTCGAACATGTGCCCTCTCCTTTCATTTCTCTAGTTTTAGCGCCTACTACTGCCTTTGAAACCTGAAACCTAGAAGTTGCCTTGAACCCAACGTTTGAAGCGTTCCAGCACAGGTGCCTTGGGTTCATCGCCATAGCTGCTGCTGTTGTTTCCGAGGCCGGTCAGGGTGGTGCCATCGTTCTGCTTTTGCAGCCCGTACATCAGCAAGCCCACGCCGGTGGAATAAATAGGGTTGCGAACCACGTCGGCCAGCCCGCGTACCGAATGCGGCACGCCCAGGCGTACCGGCATGTGGAAAATCTCTTCGGCCAGTTCCACCGCGCCTTCCATCTTCGAGGTACCGCCGGTCAGCACGATGCCACCGGGGATCAGGTCCTCGTAGCCGCTGCGGCGCAGTTCGGCCTGGATCAGGGTGAACAGCTCGTCGTAGCGCGGCTCGACCACTTCGGCCAGGGCCTGGCGCGACAGCTCGCGCGGTGGGCGATCACCCACGCTCGGCACCTTGATGGTCTCGCCGGCACCGGCCAGCTTGGCCAGGGCGCAGGCGTAGCGGATCTTGATCTCTTCGGCGTACTGGGTCGGGGTACGCAGCGCCATGGCGATGTCGTTGGTGACCTGGTCGCCAGCGATCGGGATCACCGCAGTGTGGCGGATGGCGCCTTCGGTGAAGATGGCGATGTCAGTGGTACCGCCACCGATGTCCACCAGGCACACGCCCAGCTCTTTCTCGTCGTCAGTCAGCACCGAGTAGGCCGAGGCCAGTTGCTCGAGGATGATGTCGTCGATCTCCAGGCCGCAGCGGCGCACGCATTTTTCGATGTTCTGCGCAGCATTGACCGCACAGGTGACCACATGGACCTTGGCTTCCAGGCGCACGCCCGACATGCCCAGCGGCTCGCGCACGCCCTCCTGGTTGTCGATGGAGTAGTCCTGCGGCAGGGTGTGCAAGACCCGCTGGTCAGCCGGAATGGCCACGGCCTGCGCGGCGTCCAGCACGCGCTCCAGGTCAGCGCTGCTGACCTCGCGGTCGCGGATGGCGACGATGCCATGGGAGTTGAGGCTGCGGATGTGGTTGCCGGCAATGCCGACGAACGCCGAGTGGATACGGCACCCAGCCATCAGCTGCGCCTCTTCCACCGCGCGCTGGATCGACTGCACGGTCGACTCGATGTTCACCACCACGCCCTTTTTCAGGCCACGCGAGGGGTGGGTACCGATCCCGACGATATCCAGCGAACCGTCATCCGCGACTTCGCACACCAGCGCCACCACCTTGGAGGTACCGATGTCCAGACCGACGATCATTTTCCCGCTTTGCACGTTTGCCATGGTCCTGCCTCTTCTTAATTCTTCGCGACAGCCGCTTGGGCCGCCGGCTGCGCATTCGGTTCCCGCCAGCCCACGGCAAGGCCGTTGGCATAGCGCAGGTCGATGCGCGCAATATTCGTGATCTGGTCTTTCAGTGTTTTGTCGTAAATGGCAATGAAGCGGCGCATTTTCTCGACGAGGTGGTCACGCCCCAGCAACAGCTCGATACCGGGGCCTGCGCTTCCTGCGCCGGTGGTGAGGAACCAGCTGCCACGTTCGCGCAATTCCAGCCGGGCAATGGAGAAGCCCAGCGGACGCAGCATCTGGCTCAGCACCTGGTATTGCTGCATGACCTGCTGCTGCGCACGCTGCGGCCCGAACAACTGCGGCAGGTGCTCATAGTTGGCCAGCTCGCGGGGCGCGAACGCCTCGCCCTGGTTGTTGAGCAACGCCGAGTCCCCCCAACGGGCCACGGGCAGTTGCTCTTCCAGCCGGATCACCACCTGGTCGGGCCATACGCGGCGAACTTCAGCGTGGGCGATCCACGGCATCTGCTCAAGCTCGGTGCGCATGCTGGTCAGGTCGATGGTGAAGAAAGTCGACGCCACGTACGGGGCGATACGCTGCTGCACCGCCTGCTGGCTGATGTAGCTCAGGTCGCCCTGCACGTTGATCTTGGTGATCGGCCGGTCGGCATAGGGCATCAGGTAGATGGAGCCCTCGTAAGTGCCGACGCCCAGTACCACCAGCAGCACGGGCCAGAACAGCTTCTTGAGAAAGCTGAAATTGGCCTTGCGCACCCGCGCCCCCATGGGCTCCTGCGCCACCATGCGACTGGCGCCACGGGGCACCGGCTTGTTGCGGCCGGGTACGGGTTGCTGATGACGAAGCGTCGCGCCGTTCATGGGTTTACCCTCGAGCCTCTACGCTGTCGGCCAGGATCGCCAGCACCAGTTGCTGGAAATCGATGCCGGCGGCGCGTGCCGCCATGGGGACCAGGCTGTGGTCGGTCATGCCTGGGGCCGTGTTGACTTCAAGCAGCCAGAAACGCCCCTGCTCGTCCTGCATGACATCGGCGCGGGCCCAGCCTTCGATGCCGATGGCGTCACAGGCACGGGCCGTGAGGTCGATCAGCTCTTGTTCGCGGGTAGCGTCGAGGCCGCACGGGATTCGATACTGGGTATCGTTGGCCACGTATTTGGCGTCGTAGTCGTAGAACGAATGGGTGGTGCCCAGGGCAATCGGTGGCAGGACCTGACCGCGCAGGGTCGCGATGGTGAATTCAGGACCCTGAATCCATTGCTCCACCAGAACTTGCGAATCGTAGGTGCTGGCCGCTTTCCATGCGCCGATCAATTCCTCGACGCTGGTCACTTTGGCCATACCGATACTTGAACCTTCATGGGCCGGTTTGACGATCAAAGGGAAGCCCAGTTCCGCGCCCGCGGAAATACAATCGGTTTCGCTCGCCAATACCGCGTGCGACGGCGTCGGCAAGCCCAGACTCTGCCACACCTGCTTGGTGCGCAACTTGTCCATGGCCAGGGCCGACGCCAGGATGCCACTGCCCGTGTACGGGATGTCCAGGCATTCCAGCAGGCCTTGCATGCTGCCGTCCTCTCCGCCACGGCCGTGGAGGATGATGAAGGCGCGGTCGATCTTCTCGCTTTGCAGGCGCGCCAGCAGGTCATCGCCCACGTCCAGGCCGAACGCGTCCACGCCCGCGCCTTGCAGGGCTTCCAACACGGCGGCGCCGGACTTCAGCGAAACCTCCCGCTCGGCGCTCTTGCCGCCGTAAAGCACGGCCACGCGCCCGAAGTCCTTCGGGGCAATGGTCGATAGCAGGGAGGATGAGGTGCAGACTGTCATTTCGATTTCCCCTCGCCGGCTTGGTCAGCGGCGAACAACGGACTTTTCAGTAATTGCGGGGCGAGCCCGCCGATATCGCCGGCGCCCTGGCACAGCAGGATGTCGCCGGCACGCAGCAACGGTTTGACCAGCGGAGCCAATTCGACACCGCGCTCGATGTAGATCGGGTCCAGCTGGCCGCGCTGGCGGATGCTGTGGCACAACTGGCGGCTGTCGGCGCCCGGAATCGGCTCTTCGCCGGCCGGGTACACTTCCATCAGCAGCAGCACGTTGGCGTCGGCCAGTACCTGGACGAAGTCGTCGTAGAGGTCGCGGGTACGGCTGTAGCGGTGCGGCTGGTAGACCATCACCAGGCGGCGCTCCGGCCAGCCACCGCGCACGGCGCTGATGACCGCCGCCACTTCGCGGGGGTGGTGGCCGTAGTCGTCGACCAGCATCACGCTGCCGCCGTCCACCGGCAGTTCGCCGTACACCTGGAAGCGCCGGCCAACACCCTGGAAGCCCGACAGGCCCTGGACGATGGCTTCGTCACTGACGCCTTCATCCGTGGCGATGGCGATGGTGGCCAGCGCGTTGAGCACGTTGTGGTTGCCAGGCATGTTCACCGACACGTTCAGCGGCTCGCGGTCGCGGCGCAGCACGGTGAAGTAGGTCAGCATGCCGTCCTGGCGGATGTTGATGGCGCGCACATCGGCTTCTTCGCTGACGCCGTAGGTCAGGGTCGGGCGGGCGATCTGCGGCAGAATCTCACGCACCACCGGGTCGTCCAGGCACACCACGGCCAGACCGTAGAACGGCAGGTTGTGGAGGAAGTCGACGAAGGTTTTCTTCAGTTTGTTGAAGTCGCCACCGTAGGTTGCCATGTGGTCGGCGTCGATGTTGGTGACCACGGCCACCAGCGGCTGCAGGTGCAGGAAGCTGGCATCGCTTTCGTCGGCTTCGGCGATCAGGTAGCGGCTGGTGCCCAACTGCGCGTTGGTACCGGCGGCGTTCAGGCGGCCACCGATGACGAAGGTCGGGTCCAGCCCACCGGCGGCGAACACCGAGGCGATCAGGCTGGTGGTGGTGGTCTTGCCATGGGTGCCGGCCACGGCGATGCCATGGCGGTAGCGCATCAGCTCGGCGAGCATCTCGGCGCGGGGCACCACGGGAATACGGCGCTCAAGGGCAGTGGCCACTTCCGGGTTGGACGGGTTCACGGCGCTCGACACCACCAGCACGTCAGCGTTGGCGGCGTTCTCGGCGCGGTGGCCGATGAAGATGTGCGCACCGAAAGACTCCAGGCGCTCGGTGACCGGCGACGCTTTCAGGTCGGAGCCCGACACCTGATAACCCAGGTTCAGCAGCACTTCAGCGATGCCGCACATGCCCACGCCGCCGATACCGACGAAGTGGATGCGACGGATGCGGCGCATTTCCGGCTGCGGCATGGCTTTCTGGTTCTCAACCATGGGCCACCTCCAGGCAGACATCGACAACGGTACGGGTTGCATCGGGCTTGGCCAGGCGGCGTGCGGTACTCGCCATGGTGTTGAGTTTTTCCGGTTGCATCAAAACCTCGTTCAGGCGCTCAGCCAGCTCGGCTGCGCCGGTTGTCGCTTGTGGCATCAGGAAGGCAGCGCCTTCGCGGGCCAGATATTCGGCATTGCGGGTCTGGTGGTCGTCGATGGCATGGGGCAACGGCACCAGCACCGACGCCAGGCCGGCGGCGGCCAGCTCGCTGACGGTCAGCGCGCCGGCGCGGCAGACCACCATGTCGGCCCAGCCATAGGCCTGGGCCATGTCCTTGATGAAGGGCGCCACCTGCGCCTCGATGCCGGCCTCGCGATAACGCTGAGCGGTCACTTCATCGTGCTGCTTGCCGGACTGGTGGAACACTTCGGGGCGAATGGCCTCGGGCACCAGTGCCAGGGCGGCAGGGATCAACTTGTTCAGGGGTTCCGAACCCAGGCTGCCACCGGTGATCAACAGCCGCGGCTTGCGCCCGGCCAGGGCCTGGCGCGGGGTTTCCAGGAACAGTTCGGTGCGCACCGGGTTACCGGTGGTGCGGCGCTTGGCGGACGCTGCGAAGGTGTTGGGAAAAGCCTCGCAGATACGGGCCGCCAGGGGGGCCAGCAGGCGATTGGCGGTACCGGCCACGGCGTTCTGTTCGTGGACGATCACCGGCACGCCGCTCAGGCGCGCGGCCAGGCCACCAGGGCCTGTCACGTAGCCGCCGAAGCCGACCACGCATACCGGCTTGAGCTGGCGCATCACCTTGCGCGCCTGCAGCAGCGCGCGCACCAGCACGAACGGGGCCTTGAGCAGCGACAGCTTGCTCTTGCCACGCAGGCCCGCGACATTGATCAGGTGCAGCGGCAAGCCCGCCTGCGGTACCAGTTCGTTCTCGATGCCGCGCGGGGTGCCCAGCCAATGCACGGTATAGCCGCGGGCCTGGAATTCCCGGGCACACGACAGCGCCGGGAACACGTGCCCGCCAGTGCCGCCGGCCATGATCAATACGTTACCGGCCACGGGCAGGCTCCTCGGCGAAGTCGCTCTCGTTGAACTCGGTTTCTTCACTGCCCAGGTGCGTGCGGCTCTCCCATTCGATACGCAACAACAGCCCCAGGCAGGCACAGCAGATCACCAACGAGCTGCCCCCGTAGCTGAGGAACGGCAGCGTCAGGCCCTTGGTCGGCAGCAGGCCGACGTTCACGCCGATGTTGATCAGGAACTGGCCGATCCACAGGAACGACAGACCGTAGGCCATGTAGGCGGCAAAGAACTGCTTGGAACGCTCGGCCCAGACACCGATGTACATGCCGCGAATACACACGAACACGAACAGTGCCACGGTGCACAGCGAGCCGACCACCCCCAGTTCTTCGGCCAGTACCGAGAACACGAAGTCGGTGTGTGCTTCGGGCAGGTAGAACTGCTTCTGCACGCTGTTGCCCAGGCCGGCGCCCAGCCAGCCGCCACGCCCGAACGCGATCAGTGCCTGGGTCAGCTGGTAGCCGGAACCAAACTGGTCGGCCCACGGGTCGGTGAAGGTGGTCAGACGCGCCATCCGATACGGCTGCGCCTGCACCAGGATGAATACCGCGGCCACGGCCAGCACCACCATCAGGGCGAAACGGAACAGCCCGACCCCACCGAGGAACAGCATGGCCGCCGCAGCGCCCATCATCACAACGGTGGCACCGAAGTCAGGTTCCATCAGCAACAGCACGGCCATGGGCAGCAGCACGATGAACGGCTTGAAGAAGCCCATCCAGGTTTCGCGCACTTCCTTCTGTTGCCGGATCAGGTACCCCGACAGGAAGATCACCACGAACACCTTGGCCACTTCAGAAGGCTGCACGTTGAACGCGCTGAAGCCGATCCAGCGCATGGAGCCGTTCACCTCGCGGCCGATGCCAGGCACCAGCACCAGCACCAGCAGGCCGAAGGCGCCCAACAGCATCAACCAGCCCAGGCGCTGCCAGGTGGCGATGGGAATCATCATGGTCACGCCGCAGGCCCCCAGGCCAAGCACCAGGTACACCAGGTGACGGATCATCATGTACAGCGGGTTGCCCGATTGCACCGCGGCCACTTCAGAGGAGGCCGAGGTGATCATCACCAGGCCCAGGCCCAGCAGCGCCAGGCAGCCGGCCAGCATCGGGAAGTCGACATCGATGCCACGGCCGGTAATCAGCGGCGACGGGTATGGCTTGATCACGCCAAAAATCATGACAAGCCCTCCACGGCCTGGGCGAACAGGCGCCCACGCTCTTCATAGTTCTTGAACATGTCCAGGCTCGCGCAGGCTGGCGACAGCAGCACGGCATCGCCGGGCTGGGCCAGGGCAGCGCATTGTTCGACGGCTTCGTCGAGGGTCTTGACCCGCACCAGGGCCACACGGTCGCCCAGGGCGGCGGCGATCAGTTCAGCGTCGCGGCCCAGCAGCACCACGGCGCGGCAATGGGCAGCCACCGGTGCCTGGAGACCGGAGAAATCGGCACCCTTGCCATCACCACCGGCCACCAGCACCAGCTTGCCATCGATGTCGGCACCCAGGCCTTCGATGGCCGCCACGGCAGCACCGACGTTGGTGGCCTTGGAGTCGTCGTAGTAGCTGACGCCGTCACGCTCGCGCAGCCATTGGCAACGATGGGCCAGCCCGGCGAAGGTACGCAGGGTAGCCAGCATCGGCTCGAACGGCAGGCCTACGGCGTGGCTCAGGGCCAGGGCAGCCAGGGCGTTGGCCTGGTTGTGCGAACCGCGGATCTTCAGCTCGCTGACCGGCATCAGGTTCTGGAATTCGAACGCCAGGTACGTCTGGCCGTTCTCTTCGCGCAGGCCAAAGGCCTTGAAGTCGGGTTTGTTCAGGCCGAAGGTCCAGCACGGCAGCCCCTCGCCCATCAGGGGGCGGGTCAGGGCGTCCTGGCGGTTGTAGACCACCTGGCGCGCACCACGGAAGATCCGGTGCTTGGCCAGGTGGTACGCCGGCAGGCCGCTGTAGCGGTCCATGTGGTCTTCGCTGATGTTCAGCACGGTGGCGACTTCGGCATTGAGCTGGTCGGTGGTTTCCAGCTGGAAGCTCGACAGTTCCAGCACGTACAGTTCGACGTCGTCGGCCAGCAGGTCCAGGGCCGGAGTACCGAGGTTGCCGCCCACGGCCACGCGCTTGCCGGCGGCAGCGGCCATGTCACCCACCAGGGTAGTCACGGTGCTCTTGGCATTGGAGCCGCTGATGGCGACGATAGGCGCTTGCGCGTTACGCGCGAACAGCTCGATGTCACCCGACAGCTTCACGCCACGGGCGGCCGCCTGCTGCAGCGCCGGCGTGGCCAGCGCCAGGCCGGGGCTGACCAGCAGCTCGCTGGCGCGGCACAGGAACTCCACGTCCAGCTCGCCGCAACGTACTTCCACCTGCGGGTAGTCACGGCGCAGCGTCGCCAGCTCCGGCGGATTCGCGCGCGTGTCGGCCACGGCAAAGGCAACGCCCCGGCGCGCCAGGAAGCGCACCAGGGACATGCCGCTCTTGCCGAGGCCGACAACGATGCGGAATTGGTCAGAAGCGATCAGAGACACTCGTTTCTACCTCAGTTTCAGGGTGGCAAGGCCGAACAGCACCAGGATCACGGTGATGATCCAGAAACGGACGATCACGCGCGGCTCGGGCCAGCCCTTGAGTTCAAAGTGGTGGTGGATGGGCGCCATGCGGAACACGCGGCGACCGGTCAGTTTGAAAGAAGCCACCTGAATGACCACTGAAAGGGTTTCCATCACGAACACGCCACCCATGATGAACAACACGATTTCCTGGCGCACGATGACCGCGATGGTGCCCAGGGCCGCGCCCAGCGCCAGTGCGCCGACGTCACCCATGAACACTTGCGCCGGATAGGTGTTGAACCACAGAAAGCCCAGGCCGGCGCCGATCAGCGCGCCACAGAACACGATCAGCTCGCCAGCGCCTGGCACGTACGGGATCAGCAGGTAGTCGGCGAACTTCACGTTACCCGACAGGTAGCAGAAGATGCCCAGGGCGCCGCCCACCATCACGGTCGGCATGATGGCCAGGCCGTCCAGGCCGTCGGTCAGGTTGACCGCGTTGCTGGAGCCGACGATGACGAAATAGGTCAGCACCACGAAGCCCACGCCCAGATAGATGCTGGCGTCCTTGAACATCGGGATGATCAGGGTGGTTTCCACGGCGCTTGGCGCGGTGGCGTACAGGAAGATCGCAGCGCCCAGGCCGAACACCGACTGCCAGAAATACTTCCAGCGGCTTGGCAGCCCACGCGAGTTCTTCTCGATCACCTTGCGGTAGTCGTCCACCCAGCCGATGCCGCCGAACAGCAGGGTCACCAGCAGTACGGTCCACACGTAGCGGTTGGTCAGGTCGGCCCACAGCAGGGTGCTGACGCCGATGGCCGACAGGATCAAGGCGCCGCCCATGGTTGGGGTGCCTGATTTTTTCAGGTGCGATTCAGGGCCGTCATTGCGCACAGCCTGGCCAATCTGGCGAATCTGCAAGGTACGGATCATCCAGGGGCCCAGCCACAGGGCCAGCGACAGCGCGGTCAGCACACCCAGGATCCCGCGCAGGGTCAGGTACTGGAAGACCGCGAAGCCTTTGTAGAACTGTTGCAGATACTCCGCCAGCAGCAGCAGCATTAATGTTTCTCCCCGCTGGAACCGCACAAGGCCGCCACGACGTTTTCCATCGCAGCGCTGCGCGAACCCTTGATCAAAATAGTGATGTTTTTGCCCTGTTCGGCGCCAAGCGCTGCGATCAGGTCAGACTGAGTGGCGAAATGCCGAGCGTTGGCGCCGAACGCGTTTACCGCGTGCAGCATGTTCGGGCCCACGGCATACAGGGCGTCGACCTTGCCTCGGGCGTACTCGCCCACCTGCCGGTGCCCTTCTTCTGCCCACTGCCCCAATTCGCCGATGTCTCCGAGCACCAGGACGGTGCGGCCGGAAAAGCCGGCGAGTATATCAACGGCAGCGCACATTGAGGTGGGGTTTGCGTTGTATGTATCGTCAATTACGCGCAAGCCGGCGGCAGTGACCTGGGCCACGGTACGGCCCTTGACCGGTTGCACGCTTTCCAGGCCGTTGACGATGTCGCCGATGGCCAGGCCGAACACGTGGGCCGCGGCGGCGGCGGCCAGAGCATTCTGCACGTTGTGGGTGCCCAGCAGGTTGAGCTGGACCCGCGCGGTACCTTGCAGGCCATGCAGGTTGAACGCCGGGCAACCGCGCTCGTCGGCGCTGATGTCGCTGGCGTGGAAGTCGGCCGCGGTGTTGGTCAGGGCAAAACTGAGCACCCGACGCTGGCCGGCGCGGGCGTGCCAGATACCAAACGCCTTGTCATCCAGGTTCAGGACAGCGGTGCCATCGGCGGCCAGGCCGTCGATGATCTCGCCCTTGGCCTGGACGATCTTGTCCGGGCCACCGAATTCGCCCACGTGAGCAGTGCCCGCGTTGTTGAGAATGGCCACCTGCGGCCGGGTCAGCCCAACGGTGTAAGCAATTTCGCCCAGGCGCGAGGCGCCCAGCTCGATGACCGCCGCGGTGTGCTGCGGTGCCAGTTCAAGCAGGGTCAGCGGCGCGCCCAGGTCGTTGTTGAGGTTGCCACGGGTGGCCAGCACTTCACCTTGGGTGCGCAGGATTCCGGCCAGCAGTTCCTTGACCGTGGTCTTGCCGCTGGAGCCAGTCACCGCAGCCACCGGGCGGCTGAACCGCGAGCGGTTCAGCGCAGCCAGTTGGCCAAGGGCAACGCGGCAATCGGCGACCACCAGTTGCGGCAGGTCGGTGCCCGCCACTTCACGTTCCACCAGGGCCGCGACGGCGCCCTTGGCGGCCACGTCAGCCAGGTAGTCGTGGCCGTCGAAACGCGGGCCGGTGAGCGCCACGAACAACTGGCCGGGCACGATGGCACGGCTGTCGATGCTGACACCGGTGAATGCCACATCCTGGCCATGCAAACGCGCAGCCAATGGCTTGAGCAGTTCCGCCAGGGACATGGGCTTAAGCATGGTCCACCTCCCAGGTGGCCAGGGCACGGGCAGCCTCTTCCAGGTCGGAGAATGCCAGGCGTTGGCCGTTGATTTCCTGATAGTCCTCATGGCCCTTGCCCGCTAGCAGCACCACGTCGTCGGCCTTGGCCTGGGCGATGAGCTGAGCGATGGCGGGGCCACGGCCGGACACGAATTCGACCCGGGCAGCAGCACTGAAACCGGGGCGGATCTCACTGAATATCTGCAACGGATCTTCGCTGCGCGGGTTGTCGTCGGTGACCAGCACACGGTCAGCCAGGCGCTCGGCCACTTCGGCCATCAGGGGGCGCTTGCCGCGGTCGCGGTCACCGCCACAGCCGAACAGGCACAGCAACTCGCCCTTGGCGTGCGGGCGCAGGGCTTGCAATACCTTGTCCAGGGCATCCGGGGTGTGGGCGTAATCGACCACTACCAGCGGCTGCTTGCCGCCACCCAGGCGCTGCATGCGGCCCAGCGGGCCTTCCAGCTGCGGCATGGCCTTGAGAATGTCGTCCAGCGGGTAGTCCAGCGCCAGCAAGGTACCCACCGCCGCCAGCACGTTGCTGAGGTTGAAACGCCCCAACAGGCGGCTGCGCAACAGATGCTCGCCCTGGGCGGTGACCAGGGTGGCGCGCACGCCGTGGTCGTCGAACTCGGCTTCACGGCAATACAGGGTCGCGGACGGGTCCAGCAGGCTGTAAGTGATCAGCCGGGATTCATGTTCTTCTTCAGCCAGGGTGCTGCCGAAAGCATCGTCCAGGTTCAGCACCCGGCAACGCAGGCCGGCCCAGCCGAACAGCTTGGCCTTGGCCGCGGCATAGGCCTGCATGCTGCCGTGGTAGTCCAGGTGGTCACGGCTGAGGTTGGTCAGCACTGCCACGTCGAAGGCCAGTGCGGTGACGCGCCCCTGGTCCAGGGCGTGGGAAGACACTTCCATGGCCACGGCCTTGGCGCCGGCCTTTTTCAGGTCGAGCAGGGTCGATTGCAGCGCGATCGGGTCCGGCGTGGTCAGGCGCCCGCTTTGCAGCGCTTCGTGGAAGCCGGTGCCCAGGGTACCGATCAGGCCGCAACGCTGGCCCAGCAGGTCAAGCGCCTGGGCCACCAGCTGGGTGACGCTGGTCTTGCCATTGGTACCGGTGACACCGACCAGGTTCAGCAGGCGGCTTGGGTCACCATAAAAGCGCCCGGCGATGTCGGACAGCTGGCGCACCAGGCCCTTGACCGGAATCAGCGGTACCTCGGTGATGGGCAGCACGGTAGCGCCCTCCACTTCGTAGGCGACCGCCGCGGCGCCGCGCCCCAAGGCGTCGGCGATGTGCGCACGGCCATCGACCTTGGCCCCTGGCACGGCCAGGAACAGGTCGCCGGGGCGCACGTTGCGGCTGTCCAGGGCCAGTTCGCGGATCAACGGATCGCGGCCGGCCTGGGCGAAGATCTTGCTCAGTGGCATGCTCATCAGCCACGCCCTCCCTTGCTGGCCGCAGGCTGGGCCTGGGCTTGCTGCTGAGGCGTACTCGGCAGGTTGTCAGGGGTCACGTTCATCAGGCGCAGGGTGCCGGACATCACCTTGCTGAACACCGGCGCCGATACCAGGCCACCGAAGTAACCGGCCTTGCTCGGCTCGTCGATGACCACGACGATGGCGTAGCGCGGGTCGCTCAGCGGGCCGAACCCGGCGAACAGCGACCGGTAGGCGTTCTCGGTATAGCCACGCGAACCGATGGTGGCCTTGCGGGCGGTACCCGACTTGCCGGCCACGTGGTAACCCGGTACACGCGCACGGTATACGCCGCGGCTATCCTCGATCACCTGCTGGAGCATGCCTTGCAGGGTCTTGGCGATCTGCTCGGGCATGACCCGTGTTGCCGGCGGCTTCTGGTCGGTCTTGAGAATGGTCAGCGGCACGATCTCGCCATTGTTGGCGATGGCCGAATAGGCGTGCACCAGCTGCAATGCTGTCACGGACAGGCCGTACCCGTAGGACAGGGTCGCGGTCTCGGCTTTTTTCCAGTCGCGGTGGTTGGGCAGGTTGCCCACGCGCTCGCCCGGGAAGCCCAGACCGGTGTACTGCCCAAGGCCCACGGCCGACATGGCGCGGAAGATGTTCTCGCCACCCACGTCGAAGGCCACCTTGCTCATGCCCACGTTACTGGAGTTGATCAGGATGCCGGTCAGGTCGAGGATCGGGCCCTCGGTCTTGGTCACGTCCTTGATGGTGTAGCGGCCGATCTGCAAGGTACCCGGGTACACCTCGACCTTGTCGGTGGGCTTCCAGCGCCCGGTTTCCAGGGCCGCGCTCATGGAGATCGGCTTCATGGTCGAGCCGGGCTCGAACACGTCGGTGATCGCCCGGTTGCGCATGGAAGCGGGGAACATGGTCTTGCGGTTGTTGGGGTTGTAGGTCGGCTGGTTGACCATGGCCAGCACTTCGCCGGTTTTCACGTCCATGATCACCAGGCTGCCGGCCTTGGCTTCGTTCTCGACGATGGCGTTGCGCAGTTCTCGCGAGGCCAGGTACTGCAGGCGCAGGTCGATGGAAAGCGTCAGGGTCTTGCCCGCCTTCGCGTTCTTGGTGACCTGCACGTCCTTGATCAGACGGCCACGGCGGTCCTTGATGACCTGCCGCTTGCCGGGCACGCCCGCCAGCCAGTCTTCATAGGCCAGCTCCACACCTTCGCGGCCATGGTCATCCAGGTCGGTGAAGCCGACCATGTGCGCGGTGACATCACCGGCCGGGTAGAAACGACGAAATTCCTCGATGCCGTAGACACCAGGAACCTTGAGGTCGAGCACGGTCTGCCCCTGCTCTGGGGTCAGGCCCCGCACCAGGTAGATGAACTCCTTGGTGGCCTGGGCTTCCAGGCGCGCCGCAAGCTCGCGCGGGTCCTGGCCGAGGGCGGCGGCCAGCGCGGGCCACTTGCTCTTGTCCAGTTGCATTTCCTTGGGGTTGGCCCACAAGGTAGTGACCGGGGTGCTCACGGCCAGGGGTTCGCCGTTGCGGTCGGTGACCAGGCCACGGTGTGCAGGAATAGGAATATGGCGCACGCTGCGGGCGTCGCCCTGCCCTTTGAGGAAGTCATGGTCGATGACCTGCAGGTCGACGATACGCCAGACGATCGCGCCCACCATGATACCTAGCAACGACACGAGTACCCGGAACCGCCACGGGTACAGGGCACCATCAAGCTTCATCATGGCGCCACCATCTTGATTTCAGCGGCATCGGGAATGCGCATTTTCAATTGGCCGCTGGCCAGCGCCTCGATCCGGCTGTGGGCCGTCCAGGTGCTCTGTTCCAGAATCAGGCGCCCCCACTCGGCCTGAGCCTTGTCGCGCTCACTCAGTTCGTTGTACAGGCTGTTGAGCAACTGACGGTTCAGGTGCGCGCTGTAAGACACGGCGATGGCCGACACCAGCACGCCGATGAACAGCAGAAGCATCAGGAAGCTTCCGCCTGGCAAAGGCTTTGCAAAGAGCTTGCTCACCGCAGCTTCTCCGCCACGCGCATGACCGCGCTGCGCGAGCGCGGGTTGGCCTTCAATTCAGCCTCGGAGGCGAACTGGGCCTTGCCGTGAACCTTGATCTTCGGCTCGAAAGCCTGGAAGCGTACCGGCAGGTTGCGCGGCAGGTTGTCAGCCTCGCCCTTGGCCAGTTTGCGCATGAACAGTTTGACGATACGGTCTTCCAGCGAGTGGAAGCTGATCACCACCAGGCGCCCACCGACTTCCAGCGACTCCAGCGCCGCTTCGAGGCCCGCCTCAAGGTCGGCCAGTTCGTTGTTGACGTGAATGCGCAGGCCCTGGAACGCGCGGGTAGCAGGGTTCTTGCCCTTTTCCCAGGCCGGGTTGGCGACCTTGAGCACTTCGGCCAGGTCGGCGGTGCGCTCGAACGGCTTGACCTCCCGGCGCGCTACCACGGCGTTGGCCATGCGCTTGGCGAACCGCTCTTCACCGTATTCCTTGAACACCCGGGCGATTTCCTCGGCGGGGGCATTGGCGATGAACTCGGCGGCACTGACACCACGGGTGGGGTCCATGCGCATGTCCAGCGGGCCGTCATTCATGAAGCTGAAGCCGCGCTCGGGGTCATCCAGCTGGGGCGACGAGACGCCCAGGTCCAGCAGCACGCCGTTGACCTTGCCCGCCAGGCCTTGGCTAGCAATTTCGCTACCCATTTCCGCAAAGCTGCGCTGCACAATGACAAAGCGGCCGTCTTCGGCCGCCAGCGCTTGCCCTGTGGCAATCGCTTGTGGGTCTTTGTCGAACCCCAGCAATCGGCCCTGCGGCCCCAGGTGCTGGAGGATCAGCCGGCTGTGACCACCCCGCCCGAAGGTACCGTCCACATAGCAGCCATCGCCCTGTATGGCGAGAGCCTCGACGGCTTCGTCAAGCAATACGGTGATGTGGTTAAAGCCGCTATCTATAGTCACAGAATCAAATCACGCAGTTCATCAGGCATGGCGCCCGGTTGTTGAATAGCTGCCAGGTCCGCTTCAGCAACAGCGTTCCAGGCATCCTCGTCCCACAATTGAAACTTGTTCAGCTGGCCGACCAGCATGGCTTTCTTGTCCAGCTTCGCGTACTCGCGCAAACGTGGCGGAACCAGAAAACGCCCACTGCCGTCGAGCTCCAGGTCAACCGCGTTGCCAATCAGCAACCTTTGCAGACGGCGGTTTTCTTCCCGGAGCGACGGCAGTGCGCGCAGCTTTGTTTCAATTAATTCCCATTCGTCCAGCGGGTACACACAAAGGCAGGGGTCAACGGCATCGATGGTCACGATCAGCTGGCCATTGGAGCGCGAAACCAGCTCGTCACGGTACCGGCTGGGCATGGCTAGCCGGCCTTTGGCATCGAGACTGATGGCATTTGCTCCGCGAAACACAGAGGCGCTTCCCCATTTTTTAGTTTTTTGTGCCTGAAAAACCCACTTTGTGCCACTTTCCGCCACTTGCGCACACTATAGGAATGCGCCCGTACCACCGTCAAGGCACGCTCGTAAGGAAAACCCTTACAGATCGGAGATTTAGGAGATAAAAGGAAGGCGAAAGGCTAATTCGAGGGAAGCGAAGGGGTATAAAGCCAAGTTAACTCAATGAGCTACGGGCCAAAGTTAAAGTAAATTATCAAGAGTAAGATTTTTTCGGTATTAGGAATCGGCTTCTGCTGTTGATTGAAGCCCAAGGGAGAAGGAGGTGGAGAGTCGATCTGTAAGCCGGGTTCTGTCGAGGACAGTCATTCCTCTACGATGGCCATCACTGGACACCTTTAGCAACCTACCCGGTTCCAACGCGGGCCGCGCCATATGGAACCCTATTTGGTCTTGCTCCGAGTGGGGTTTGCCTAGCCACGCACTGTTACCAGACGTGCGGTGCGCTCTTACCGCACCTTTTCACCCTTACCGGCACCGAAGTGCTTAGGCGGTTATTTTCTGTGGCACTTTCCGTAGGCTCGCGCCTCCCAGGTATTACCTGGCACTCCGCCCTATGGAGCCCGGACTTTCCTCCCCCCGCTTTTGCGGAACAAAAGCAGGCAGCGACTGTCCAATCGACTCTCCGCCGACAAGGTTACGGAATAGCGGGGGAAGCTGCAAGCATTAAGCGTGCGGCTCGCAGCGCGCTTCCTGGCTATCAGCTGCCTTTCTGCCGCTCCAACGCCACCTGATACAACACGTTCTTGCGCGCCCCGGTGATCTCCGCCGCCAGCGCCGCCGCTCGTTTGAGTGGCATCTCCTTGAGCAGTAGATCCAGCACGCGCATCACCTCGGCGCTGACCGCCTCATCACTGTCAGGCGCCGTCCAGCCCGCCACCAGCACCACGCACTCACCCCGCTGCTGGTTGCTGTCCGCCTCCACGAACGCACGTAATTTGGACAGTGGCAGGCCTTTCAATGTTTCAAAAGTTTTCGTCAGTTCACGCGCCAGCAATGCGGGGCGATCAGGCCCGAATACCGACTCCATGTCCTGCAGGCACTCCAGGATCCGGTGCGGCGCCTCATAGAAAATCAGCGTGCGCGGCTCTTCACGCACCTGTTCCAGGCGCGAACGGCGACCCACGGTCTTGGCTGGCAGGAAACCTTCGAAAATGAACCGGTCCGACGGCAGACCGGCCGCCGACAGCGCCGCGATCAACGCGCAAGGGCCAGGGACCGGCACCACCTGGATACCCGCGGCACGCACCTGACGAACCAGATGGTAACCGGGGTCGGAGATCAACGGCGTGCCGGCGTCGGAGATCAGCGCAACACTCTCGCCCGCGCGCAGCTTGTCGAGAAACCGACCGCCCTCATCCCGCTCGTTGTGCTCATGGCAAGCGGCAAGCGGCGTGTTGATGCCAAAATGCTGCAGCAGGCGGATGGAGTGACGAGTGTCTTCCGCGGCGATCAGCGCCACATCGCCTAGAATCTTCAAGGCGCGCGCGCTCATGTCATCCAGGTTACCAATGGGTGTGGCCACGACATAAAGCGTTCCCGTGGCGGAATTCGAAGCACCTGCAGCAGTCACAGCACACACCTGTCGTTGGCAAAAGCGGCATTGTAGCCTGCCATGCCAGCCGCCGGCCAAAAAAGCCACCCGGCAAAACCCTGAATGACCTTTGGTGCGGCTTTCCTGCCTGCGACATCGCACCGGGCGCCATGCTTGGGTACAATTGCCGGCCTAACCGATCGAGTATCAGGAAGATATACATGACAGCTTGCCTGCGGCTGCTTTCAGCCCTTTGCCTTGCCGTGTTGCTGGCGGCCTGCGCCAGCTCGCCCTCCAGCAACCTGGGCGAACTGCCACGCACCCCCGATGCCACCATCGAGCAGCTGCTGGGCCAGGCCGCGTCGGCGAAGACACCTGCCGAGGCATCGCTGCTGCGCCTGAGCGCCGCCGACCTTGCATACCGCCAGCATGCCAATGACCGCGCAGCGCAGATCCTGACCCAGGTGCAGGTCGAGCAGCTCAACGTCGGCCAGCAGATCATCGCCAGCACCCTGGCGGCCGAACTGGCCCTGGTCCGTAACCAGCCCAAGCAAGCGTTGAACGCACTCAACCACCCGAGCCTGCAACGCCTGGGTGAAGCGTCGGTGGAGCAGCAGGTACGCACCCACACCGTTCGCGCCCGCGCCCTGGAGGCCGATGGCCAGACGTTGCCCGCCGCCCAGGAGCGGGTGTTCATTGCCCCCCTGCTCAGCGGTGACGCGGCAGCGGCCAACAGCGACGCTATCTGGGCACTGGTCAGCAGCCTGCCCGCCGACCAACTGCAAACCACCGGCACCGACGACCTGGCTGGCTGGCAGAGCCTGGCCCTGGCCGTGAAAAGCGCCGGCCTCCTGGACCAGCAGAAAGCCGCCATCAACGACTGGCGCAACACCCACGCCGGCCATCCAGCAGCCAAGCAACTGCCCGCGGCCCTGACCAAGCTGATGGAACTGACCAGCCAGCCGCTGACCAAGATTGCCCTGCTGTTGCCACAACAAGGCCAACTGGCGTCGGTGGGCAAGGCCCTGCGTGACGGCTTCATGGCCGCCTACTACCAGGCCCAGCAGGCAGGCCAGAAGCCACCCGTGGTCGAGGTGTTCGACAGCTCGCGCGTGACCTCCATGGACGACTTCTACCGCCAGGCCCAGGCCGCTGGCGCGCAAATGGTGGTGGGCCCGCTGGAGAAGCCGCTGGTCAAGCAACTGGCCGGCCGCCCGCAACTGCCGCTTACGACCCTGGCGCTGAACTACAGCGACACCACCGCTGCCAACCCGCCACAGCTGTTCCAGTTCGGCCTGGCCGCCGAAGACGAAGCCCGCGAAGTGTCGCGCCGCGCCCGCGCCGATGGCCTGCACCGCGCCGTGGCCCTGGTGCCGCGTGGCGAGTGGGGCGACCGCGTGCTGGCAGCGTTCCGCCAGGACTTCGAAGCCAACGGCGGCAGCCTGCTCGGCTCCCAGCGGGTCGACCAGCCAGTCGCGCTGGCCCAGCAGATCGGCGACCTGATGCAGGCCCACCAGGGCGCCAACGGCTCCAACGGTTCGCGCCGCCAGGATGTGGACTTCATTTTCCTGGCTTCCACTCCCCAACTGGCCCAGCAGATCAAGCCGACGCTGAATTTCCAATACGCCGGTGACGTGCCGGTGTATGCGACGTCCAACGTGTACAGCGCCAGCGGCGACACCTCGCAATACAATGACATGAACGGCGTGCGCTTCTGTGAGACCCCGTGGCTACTGGACAACGCCAACCCGCTGCGCCAGCAGGTCGTGCGCCAGTGGCCCCAGGCCGGTGGCAGCCTGGGCCGGTTGTACGCCATGGGCGCCGATGCCTTCGGCCTGGCCCCACGCCTGGAACAACTCAAGGCGCTGCCAGACAACCGCATGCAGGGCCTGTCGGGCAACCTGAGCGTGAATGCCGGGCAACGCATCGAGCGCCAACTGCCATGGGCACAGTTCAACGGCGGCCAGGTCCAGCGCCTGCCGGACACCGCCCAGTAATGCCTGCCGCCTCACCGCGCCAGGCAGGCCTGGAGGCCGAGGCGCAAGCGCTTGCCCACCTGCAGCAGCAGGGCCTGCAACTGCTTGCGCGCAACTGGCTGTGTAAAGGCGGCGAGCTTGATCTGGTCATGCTCGATGGCGATACAGTAGTATTCGTCGAAGTTCGTTACCGCCTGCACGCACATTGGGGCGGCGCGCTCGAAAGTATCGATGCGCGCAAGGTGGCCCGGGTAGTCAACGCTGCCCATCTGTATCTGCACAAGGAAGCGCGCTGGGCCAACCACCCCTGCCGCTTCGACGTGATCGCCCTGGAAGGCACTGCCAGCAAGGACATGCGCCTGAATTGGCTACGCAATGCGTTCGAGAGTTGAACAATACGGCTCGAACGCGACTGAACCACCCCTTTACTTACGTTTTTGCTCTTTGCTTTGCGGGCTGCACATTCATGTGCCGGGACGCTGAACCGCGCCCGACCAGCCGCCCTAATTAAGGTCACATTGATGGACATGCAATCCCGAATTCGCCGGCTTTTCCAGGCCAGTATCGATACCAAGCAACAGGCGATGGAAGTCCTTGCACCGCACATCGAGCAAGCCAGCCAGGTGATGGTCAATGCCTTGCTCAACGAAGGCAAGATGCTGTCGTGCGGCAACGGCGGCTCTGCGGGCGATGCCCAGCATTTTTCTTCCGAATTGCTCAACCGTTTCGAGCGCGAGCGCCCGAGTCTGCCGGCCATCGCGCTGACTACCGACAGTTCGACCATCACCTCGATCGCCAACGACTACAGCTACAACGAAGTCTTCTCCAAGCAGATTCGCGCCCTGGGGCAGCCCGGTGACGTGCTGCTGGCGATTTCCACCAGCGGCAACTCGGCCAACATCATCCAGGCGATCCAGGCCGCACATGACCGCGAAATGGTTGTCGTAGCCCTGACGGGCCGCGACGGTGGCGGCATGGCTTCACTGCTGCTGCCTGAAGACGTCGAGATCCGCGTACCGGCCAACGTCACCGCACGTATCCAGGAAGTCCACCTGCTGGCGATCCACTGCCTCTGCGATCTGATCGACAGCCAATTGTTCGGGAGTGAAGAATGACCCCTAACCGCCTGGGCCTGATGGCCCTGACCCTGTGCCTGAGCCTGACCGGCTGCAGCTCGTTCCTGACCGCCACCCGCGACAAGCCGATCGAGGACGACCGCGGCACCCGTACCTTTGGCAGCAAGATCGACGACTCACTGATCGAAACAAAGGTCTCGGTCAACGTGGCCAAGGCCAGCCCCGACCTGGACCAGAACTCTCACATCGTCGTCAGCAGCTTCAACGGGATCGTGCTGCTCGCCGGCCAGACCCCGCGCGCCGATCTCAAGGCCATGGCGGAGCAGGCCGCCAGCGGTGTGCAACGCGTCAAGCGCGTGCACAACGAACTGCAGGTGATGGCCCCCTCGTCCATCCTGGCGCGCAACAACGACGCCTGGCTGACCACGAAAATCAAGACCCAGATGCTGGCCGACGCCAGTATTCCGGGCTCGCGCATCAAGATCATCACCGAGAACGGCATCGTCTACATGCTGGGCCTGGTGACCCAGAAGGAAGCAGCCCAGGCCGCGGCGCTGGTGCAGGGCGTGGGTGGCGTGCAGAAGATCGTCAAGCTGTTCGAATACATCGACTAGAGGCAGCTTCGCGCTGCAAGGCAAAAGCTTCATGTCTGAAAAAAGGCGATCCACACGGATCGCCTTTTTTTGTTACTTGACCACCTTCAAGCTCGGGCGCCCGGCAGGGCGCTGTGGGCGGCCTCCGTCGGGTGGCAGGTCGTCATCGGAGACGGCATGCACTTCGAACCCGCTGTCTTCTTCCTCTTCCATCATCGAGGGCTCGAGGTCGAAGACCATGCCTTGACCATTCTCGCGCGCATAGACGCCGAGAATCGCGCCAATGGGCACGTACAGGGTATGGGCAACGCCACCGAAGCGGCCCTCGAAGCTGACCGCTTCGTTGTCCATGTGCAAGTGGCGAACCGCCTTGGGCGATACGTTCAGCACGATCTGGCCGTCACTGGCGAAGCCCTTGGGGACCTGCACGGAACGGAATTCGGAGTTGACCAGCATGTGGGGCGTGCAATCGTTGTCCACGATCCATTCGTAGAGTGCACGCACAAGATACGGACGACTGGAGTTCATCAACGGCTCCTTCAAACCTAGCGCATTTCACGTTCAGCGGCCGAGAGGCTAGCCTGGAAGGCCTCACGGGCAAACTGACGCTCCATATAGTCCAGCAGCGGCTTTGCAGGCCGCGGCAATTCGATACCCAACATCGGCAATCGCCAGAGTATGGGCAGTAGACAGCAATCAACCAGACTTTGCTCCTCACTGAGGAAGAAAGGCTTGTCGGCAAACAGTGGCGATACGCCGGTCAGGCTCTCGCGCAGTTCCTTGCGGGCCTGGACGCGGGCCGGCTCCTTGGCGCGTGGATCAAGGATCAGATCCACCAGCCCACACCAGTCGCGCTGGATACGATGGATCAGCAGGCGGCTGTTGGCCCGTGCGACCGGGTACACCGGCATCAGCGGCGGATGTGGGTAGCGCTCATCCAGATACTCCATCACAACGGTGGATTCGTACAGCGCCAAATCACGGTCTACAAGCGTCGGTAGACTGCCGTAGGGATTCACTTCAATCAATTTCGCCGGTTGCGAACCCGCGGGCACACTGATGATTTCGGCGCTGACACCCTTCTCGGCCAGCACGATGCGCACCCGGTGAGAATAGTGGTCAGCGGGGTCGGAGTAACAGGCCAACCGATTGGTCACGCCCATGGCGGTCCTCCTCGCGTGGAAAAAACATGAATATCAAAAAAACGCGCGCGCCCCTGAAACACTCCTTTGGCGAATGTGAGGGGCGCGCGCATTTAACTGCAAATCTTACCGCATATTCAATGAACGTCCTTCCAAAATTCACGTTTGAGCAGGTAAGCAAAAATGAACAGGATCGCCAGATACAGCAACACGTAAGCGCCGATGCGCTCGCTGGCGAGCTTGTTGGGGTTGGCCGAGTAGGCCAGGAAGGTCACCAGGTTGTGAATCTTGTCATCGAACTGCTCGGGCGTGAGGCTGCCGGTCTTGGGCAGCAACGTCAGCTGATCACAGGCTTCGTGGGTCAAGGGCGCACCGGTGAGCGGGTCGTACTGTTTCTTGCCGTCGGTCTCCACCTGTACCTGCTTGCACCCCATCACCTGGCGCCCCTGGAGGCCTGCCAGCACGTTGGGCATGCCCACATTGGGGAAGACCAGGTTATTCACGCCCCAGGGCCGTGAAGGGTCTTCATAGAAGGCACGCAGGTACCCGTACAGCCAGTCAGTGCCGCGCACCCGCGCCACCAGGGTGAGGTCCGGCGGCGCCGCGCCAAACCACGCCTTGGCGTCTGCCGGCTGCATGCCGATGGTCATGTGGTCACCAATCTTGGCGCCGGTGAACACCAGCTTTTCCAGCATCATGTCATGGGGAATGCCCAGGTCATCCGCCACACGCTCATAGCGCTGGAACTTGGCACTGTGGCACCCCATGCAGTAGTTGACGAAGGTGCGCGCGCCGTCCTGCAGCGCGGCCTTGTCAGTGAGGTCGATGTCGACCTTTTCCAGCGCCGGCCCCCCTTCGGCAGCCAGTACCACGGCAGGCAAGAAGACCAGCACGAGCAACGCTATTATTTTTTTCATCAGCCAGTCACCCTTTCCGGTACCGGTTTGGTTCGCTCGAAACGGGTGTAGAACGGCATCAGAATGAAATAGGCGAAATACAGCACCGTGCACACCTGGGACACCAGCGTTCGCTCGGGTGTCGGCGGTTGCACACCCAGGTACCCCAGCGTCATGAACGACACGCAGAACAGCGTCAGCGCTACGCGGCTGACCCAGCCCTTGTACCGCATGGACTTGACCGGGCTGCGGTCCAGCCACGGCAGCACGAACAGCACGGCGATAGCCGCGCCCATGGACATGACTCCCAGCAGCTTGTCCGGCACTGCCCGCAAGATCGCGTAGAACGGCGTGAAGTACCACACCGGGGCGATGTGCTCCGGTGTCTTGAAGGCGTTGGCCTGCTCGAAGTTGGGCTTCTCCAGGAAATAGCCGCCCATCTCCGGGAAGAAGAACACGATGGAGCAGAACACGAACAGGAACACTACTACCCCGACGATATCCTTGACCGTGTAGTACGGGTGGAAGGCGATGCCGTCCAGCGGCACGCCGTTTTCATCCTTGAGCTTCTTGATTTCGATGCCATCAGGGTTATTGGAGCCCACCTCGTGCAGCGCCAGGATGTGCAGCACGACCAACCCGAGGATGACGATGGGCAAGGCAATCACATGCAGGGCAAAGAAACGGTTCAAGGTGATGCCGGAAATCAGGTAGTCGCCGCGTATCCATTGCGTCAGGTCGTTACCGATGACCGGAATGGCGCCGAACAGGGAAATGATCACCTGCGCGCCCCAATACGACATCTGCCCCCAAGGCAACAGATAGCCCATGAAGGCCTCGGCCATCAACGCCAGGTAGATCAGCATGCCGAAGATCCACACCAGCTCCCTGGGCTTCTTGTAGGAGCCATACAGCAGGCCACGGAACATGTGCAGGTAAACGACGATGAAGAACGCCGACGCGCCCGTGGAGTGCAGGTAACGCAGGATCCAGCCGTAGGACACGTCGCGCATGATGTACTCGACCGACGCGAACGCTTCTTCGGCAGAGGGGGTAAAGCTCATGGTCAGCCACACACCGGTGACGATCTGATTGACCAGCACCAGCAACGCCAGGGACCCGAAGAAGTAGAAGAAATTGAAGTTTTTCGGCGCGTAGTACTTGGTGAGGTGCTCTTCCCACATTTTGGTGGCAGGGAAACGGGCATCCACCCAGGCCATGAATTTGCTCATCACGCTTTCTCCTGGTCAACGCCGATGACAATCACATCGTCCGACTCGTACGAGTGCGGCGGCACCGCCAGGTTGAGCGGTGCGGGCTGGGACTTGTAAACGCGCCCGGCAAGGTCGTAGTGGGAACCGTGACAAGGGCAGAAATAGCCCCCCACCCAGTCCTTGCCCAGGTCGGCCGGGGCCACTTCAGGCCTGAACGTCGGCGAGCAACCCAGGTGCGTGCAGATACCGATCACAATCAGTACCTGCGGCTTGATGGAGCGCAGCTTGGGGTCGACGTAGGCAGGCTGGGTAGAATTCTTGGACTCAGGGTCGGAAAGGCGATCTTCTATCTTGGCCAGGTTGGCCAGAATCTCGTCGGTGCGGCGCACCACGAACACCGGCTGGCCGCGCCATTCGGCGATGACCTGCTGGCCTCGCTCGATCTTGCTGATGTTGAACTTGACTGGCGCCCCGGCCGCCTTCGCCTTGGCGCTGGGGAACCAAGACCCGACGAACGGGACCGCAGCCCCTACCGCTCCTGCTGCGCCAACCACGGATGTGGCCGCTACGAGGAAGCGACGCCGGCCTGCATTCACGCCGTCATTGCTCATTCAGTGCTCTCCCATCAGCTTTTCGTGGCCTGTTGCAACAGGCATTCACATTGTTGGTTCCATCCGGCCGGCAGGTCAGCACCTGAAAATCTGCCGAATGGTAGTTACAAGCCCAAACGCAGACAAGGAGAAAACCCGTGGCAAACGGCAGCACCCCTGTCCAGGCAACCTGTGCAGGCGTGGCAAGCCGCCACGCGAAGACTTCACAAGCCGCCATTAAGCAATAGCACTTGGTAGTCTAGTCGACATAAAAAAAGCCCGATTCCAACGGAACCGGGCTTTTTCTTGAACGGAGTCGCGAGGCGTAAAATTAACGCTTCGAGTACTGCGGACGCTTACGCGCTTTACGCAGGCCGACTTTCTTACGTTCAACTTCACGAGCGTCACGAGTGACGTAGCCAGCTTTACGCAGGGCGCCACGCAGGGTCTCGTCGTACTGCATCAGGGCACGGGTGATACCGTGACGGATCGCACCGGCTTGACCGCTGACACCACCACCGATAACGGTGACGTAGATGTCGAACTTCTCGGTGGTCTCGGTCAGTTCCAGCGGCTGACGAACTACCATGCGGGCAGTTTCACGGCCGAAGAACGTGTCCAGGGAACGGTTGTTGATGGAGATGTTGCCAGTGCCCGGACGCAGGAAAACGCGTGCGGTTGCAGTCTTGCGACGGCCAGTGCCGTAATTTTGAGTCGCCGACATAATGAACTATTCCGTTAAATCTTCAGTTCTTGGGGCTGCTGAGCAGTATGAGGGTGTGCAGCGCCCGCATAGACTTTCAGCTTACGGTACATGTCGCGACCCAGCGGGTTCTTAGGCAGCATGCCTTTTACCGCGGTCTCGATCACGCGCTCAGGGGCCTTGGCGATCAGCTTCTCGAAGTTGATCGACTTGATGCCGCCCGGGAAACCGGAGTGGGAGTAGTACATTTTGTCAGTGGTTTTAGCGCCAGTGACACGAACCTGCTCAGCGTTGATGACGACGATGTAGTCACCGGTGTCAACGTGAGGGGTGTATTCTGGTTTGTGCTTGCCACGCAGACGGCTCGCGATTTCAGTAGCCAGACGACCCAGGGTCTGACCAGCAGCATCAACGACGAACCAGTCGCGTTTTACTGTTTCCGGTTTAGCAGTAAAAGTTTTCATTCTTTATAGCCTCGAAGGCCGTCCAGCAAAAATAGACGGCAGATCTTACTGAATAGTGCGTACTTTGACAAGTCAAAGGCAGCCGGATACAGACGCTATCGGGGGCTCGGGTCAGCGCGTCCAATACACGGCAAGATTCTTCGGCGAGCGGCGCATCACTTCCACTGCAGAGAGAGGGGGCGAATTATCCAGATTGCGAAAAAAATATCAACCTGCTTTTATGATTCCTTTTGCCTTGAGGAGAAGCAGATGGATTACCGCCGACTGGGACGCACCGACATCAACGTCAGCGCCCTGTGCCTGGGCACCATGACCTGGGGCGAGCAGAACACCGAGGCAGAGGGCTTCGCGCAGATCGAGCGCGCCAAGCAGGCCGGAATCAACTTCATCGACACGGCTGAAATGTACCCCGTGCCCCCTCGTCCGGAAACCTACGCCAGCACCGAACGCATCATCGGCAACTACTTCAAGCGCACCGGCGACCGCGCCGACTGGGTACTGGCCAGCAAGATCGCCGGCCCCGGCAACGGCATCGCCCACATTCGCGACGGCGAACTGCGCCACAACCGCGCGCACATCGTCCAGGCCCTGGACGCCAGCCTCAAGCGCCTGCAGACCGACTGGATCGACGCGTACCAGCTGCACTGGCCCGAGCGCAGCACCAACTTCTTCGGCAAGCTGGGCTACCAGCACACCCAGGACGACCTGATCACCCCGCTGGAAGAAACCCTGGAAGCCCTTGACGAGCAGGTCAAGGCCGGCAAGATTCGCCACATCGGCCTGTCGAACGAAACGCCGTGGGGCACCATGAAGTTCCTGCAACTGGCCGAAAGCCGTGGCTGGCCGCGGGCGGTGTCGATCCAGAACCCCTACAACCTGCTCAACCGCAGCTTCGAAGTGGGCCTGGCGGAAATCGCCATTCGCGAACAGTGCGGCCTGCTGGCCTACTCGCCCATGGCGTTCGGCATGCTCTCGGGCAAGTTCGAGAATGGCGCCAAGCCTGCCGGCGCGCGCCTGACCCTGTTCAGCCGCTTCAGCCGCTATTCCAACCCACAGAGCGTGGCTGCCTGCAGCCGTTACGTGGCCCTGGCCCGCGAGCACGGCCTGGACCCGGCGCAAATGGCCCTGGCGTTCGTGACACAGCAGCCGTTCGTGACCAGCAACATCATCGGTGCCACCTCGCTGGAGCAACTGGACAGCAACATTGCCAGCTTTGGCCTGAAACTCACCGATGAAGTGCTGGAAGGCATCGAAGCCATCCACAAGGATCAACCAAACCCTGCCCCCTGATGGGAAAGGGCTGCAAGCTGCCCTAAATGATCGAGCGGGCGATGATTTCCTTCATGATTTCATTGGTGCCCGCATAGATGCGCTGCACCCGTGCGTCCGCCCAGGCGCGGGCCACGGGGTATTCCCACATGAAACCGTACCCACCATGCAGCTGCACGCACTCGTCCAGCACCTTGCACTGCAGGTCCGAGCCCCAGTATTTGGTCATCGCCGCCGTGGGCACGTCCAGTTCACCCTTGAGATGAAGTTCCAGGCAGCGGTCAATGAATACTCGGCCAATCTGCACCTCGGTGGCCATTTCCGCCAGTTTGAAACGGGTGTTCTGGAAGTCGCTGACGGCCTTGCCGAAGGCTTTGCGGTCGCGGGTGTAGTCCAGCGTCCACTGCACGGCCGCTTCGGCCGAGGCTAGCGCGCCGATGGCCACGGTCAGGCGTTCCTGGGGGAGTTCCTGCATCAGGTAACTGAAGCCCTGGCCGGCCTGACCCAGCAGGTTGTCCTTGGGAATGCGCACGTTCTGGAAGAACAGCTCGGCGGTGTCCTGAGCCTTCATGCCAACCTTTTCCAGACGCTTGCCCTTGTCGAACCCGGGCGTACCCGCCTCCACCAGAAACAGGCTGGTGCCCTTGGCCCCGGCCTTGGGGTCGGTCTTGGCCACCACGATCACCAGGTCTGCCAGCAGGCCGTTGGTGATGAAGGTCTTGGAGCCGTTGAGCACGTACTCGTCGCCGTCCAGCACGGCATTGGTCTTGACCCCCTGCAGGTCCGAACCGGCGCCCGGCTCGGTCATGGCGATGGCGCCGACCAGCTCGCCACTGACCAGGCGAGGCAGGTACTTGTGCTTCAGGCTTTCGCTGCCGTAATGCAGGATATAAGGGGCGACGATGTCCGAATGCAGTGAAAAACCGACGCCACTCAGGCCCTGGCGGCTGATCTCCTCGATGACAACCGCGCTGTAGAGAAAATCAGCGCCCATGCCACCGTACTCCTCGGGAATGTGCGAGCAGAGCAACCCGGCCTCCCCCGCCTTGTTCCAGAGGGTGCGGTCCACGTGGCCGCGCTTTTCCCATTGGGCATGAAACGGCGCAGCTTCCTTTTCGAAGAACTTGCGCACACTGTCACGAAACAGTTCATGGTCGGAGCTGAACACTGTCCTGGGAATCATCTGACACCTCTGGCTGAGCAATCCGTGGTAGATAGCAGAGCCTAGGCGCAGCGGCAGGGATCTACACTGGACACAACCGCCAAAAAATAAGACGATCCAGCCGCTGATTGACCACTATCTCTTATAAGAATAATCAACATGATGTTTACCCCGAATACCCCGTCCTTACGGCGCGTGAGCATTCTGGCCATCGACAAGGTCTTTGCCTCGACGCTGATGCACGCCAAGGATTTTTTCCACCTGGCCAGCCTGCGTTACGGCAAGCAACTGGGCCAGGGCCTGACTTCACTGTTCGAAACCCGCCTGATCAGCCCCGACGGCCAACCCGTGGTGACCTTCAGCGGCGTGCAAGTGCCGGTGGACGGCACGCTGGAAGATGCCGACGTGATCGTGCTGCCCGCCTTCTGGGATGATTTCGACGCCCTGTGCCTGCGCTACCCGCAAGTGCTGCCGTGGCTACGCGAACAACATGCCCGCGGCGCGGTATTGTGCGGCGAGGCCAGCGGCGTGTTCTGGCTGGCGGAAGCCGGCCTGCTGGACGGCAAGGAGGCAACCACCTACTGGCGCTTCTTCGGCCAGTTCGCCGAACGCTTTCCCAAGGTGATCCTCAACCAGGATAAACACCTGACCGACGCCGATAACCTGTACTGCGCGGCCGGCACCACCTCGGCCTGCGACCTGTACATTTACCTCATCGAGCGTTTCTGCGGCGCCAGCGTGGCGCAGGCGGTATCGCGCGACATTCTCTACGAAGTGCAGCGCAACTACACCCCCGGGCGCATGGGCTTCGGGGGGCAGAAACTGCACCAGGACCTGCTTATCCTGCAGATCCAGCAATGGCTGGAAGAACACTTCGCCGACAAGTTTCGCTTCGAGGACGTGGCGCGCGAACATGGCATGAGCATCCGCAACTTCATGCGCCGGTTCCAGAACGCAACCGGCGACAAGCCGCTGCATTACCTGCAACGGCTGCGCATTGAAACGGCAAAGGGCTTGCTGTCAGGGTCGCGCAAAAGCATCAAGACCATCAGCTATGAGGTGGGCTACGACGACGCGAGTTTCTTCGCCCGGCTGTTCCGCCAGCACACAGCGCTGTCGCCGAACCAGTACCGCCAGCAGTTCCTGCAAGAAGCTTGATACTGCGCCGCGCCCGCTCCCGCAGGCTACCCCTATCCGGGAGGCCTGCGTGAGCGGGCGAAGCTCGGGAAAAGCGCGCCGTCGATGTTATGGCTTGTGCGCGCGCGACAGGAATTCGTGCGACTGCATTTCCAGCAACCGGCTCAGGGTCCGCTGGAATTCGAACGTCAGGCGACCACCGGTATACAGGTCTTTCAACTCCACCTCGGCCGAGATGATCAGCTTCACGTTGCGGTCGTAGAACTCGTCCACCATGTTGATGAAGCGCCGGGCGATGTCGTCGGTGGCCACGCCCATTTGCTCCACGCCACTGAGCAGCACGGCGTGGAAGATCTTGCCCAGTTCGATGTAGTCGTTCTGGCTGCGCGGGCCGTCGCACAGTTCACGGAAGTCGAACCAGGCCACGTCGTCACAAGTCTTCAGCGCGATGATTTCGCGGTTCTCGATGATCAGCTTGTCGTTTTCAACCGCCTGGGTGCATTCGGGGGTGAGCGCCTTGAAGCTCTTGCGCAGGCTGTCGGCAGCCGCTTCGTTGAGCGGGTAGTGGAACAGTTCGGCCTGCTCCAGGTGGCGCAGGCGATAGTCCACGCCGCTGTCGACGTTGACGATCTCGGTGTTCTGCTTGATCAGGGCAATGGCCGGCAGGAAACGGGCGCGCTGCAGCCCATCCTTGTACAGGCCGTCCGGAACGATGTTGGAGGTGGCCACCAGGGTCACGCCGTTCTTGAACAGTTCCTCCATCAAGGTGCCCAGGATCATGGCATCGGTGATGTCGGAGACGAAGAATTCATCGAAGCAAATCACCCGTGCTTCCTCCGAAAAGCGCTTGGCGATCACGGTCAACGGGTTCTTCTCGCCCTTGAGGGTGCGCATTTCCTCGTGCACGCGCTTCATGAAGCGGTGGAAGTGGGTACGCACTTTTTCCTTGAACGGCAGCGCCTCGAAGAAAGTGTCCACCAGGTAGGTCTTGCCCCGCCCCACGCCGCCCCAGAAGTACAGGCCCTTGACCGGCGCCTGTTCCTTCTTGCCGAACAGCTTGCCGAACAGGCCCGGCTTGCTGTCGTGCGCCGCGATCAGGTCGTCGTACAGACGCTGAAGGTGACGCACTGCCGTTTCCTGCGCAGCATCATGGAAGAACTCGGGGCGTTTGAGGTCAGCTTGATATCGTTCTAGAGGCGTCATATTCGTTAGCAGGGCAACAAAAACGGGCCGTCACTGTAACGACGGCCCTGGCTTATGGCAATTAGACTTGCGACAGTTGGTCGCATTAATCCTGTTGGGGCTGCAAGGCAAGGCGCAGAGCCTCTACCGCGGCATCGCGGGTGGCGGCGTCGGCGAACGCGGGGCTTTCCCCCACGCAGGCGTCGTCCAGCCATACGGTGAAGGCATTGCCTTGGCTACGCACGTCCAGCGCGGCACCACTTTGCAGTTGCTTGCTGGCCTGGCCCGCCGCCTTGCCATCGGCAAAGTTGCGCGACAGCAGCAGTTGCTCACCATCGGCGCCCAGCAAGCGGAAGCGGAAGCTGCCGTCTTCGTCACGGAAGCTGACGAAACGGGCGGCCTTGGCGGCCTTTTTCTTCGTCGCCGTGGCGGCTTGGGCCTGCTCACGGAACGAACGCAGGCCCACGGCTTCGCGCAGCTCGCCGAGGAACGGCGTGGCCACTTTGCGGGCCTTGGCGGCACCAGCCAGCAGGATGTCCTCCAGGTCTGCCGGGCGAGCGATGAACTGGTGATACTTCTCGCGGGCTTCGCCCAGTTCGGTATCGAGCAAGGTGAACAGGCGGCTCTTGGCCTCGCCCCAACCCAGGCCCTGCAGCAACTCTTCGCGGAACTCGGCTTCCTGGGCCGGGGTGGCGAAGGCCTGGAACAGGGTGAACAGGTGCGAGTTGTCCGGATCTTTCGCCTCGCCCGGCGCGCGCGAGTCGGTGACGATGCGCGAGATGGCGTCCTTCATGTCCTTGGCGCTGGTGAACAACGGGATGGTGTTGTCGTAACTCTTGGACATCTTGCGCCCGTCCAGCCCAGGCAAGGTCGCCACGCCCTCTTCGATCAGGGCCTCGGGCATCACGAAGAACTCGCGGCCGTTGCCGAACAGGTGGTTGAAGCGCTGGCCGATGTCTCGGGCCATTTCCACGTGCTGGATCTGGTCACGGCCGACGGGCACCTGGTGGGCGTTGAACATCAGGATGTCGGCGGCCATCAGCACCGGGTAGCTGAACAACCCCATGGTGACGCCCGCGTCCGGGTCTTCACCGGCCTCGACGTTCTTGTCCACCGACGCCTTGTAGGCATGGGCGCGGTTGAGCAGGCCCTTGCCGGCCACGCAGGTCAGCAGCCAGGTCAGCTCGGTGATCTCGGGAATATCGGACTGGCGGTAGAACGTCACACGGTCGGTATCCAGGCCGGCGGCCAGCCAGGTCGCGGCGATTTCCAGGCGCGAGCGCTGAATGCGCAGCGGGTCGTCGCACTTGATCAGCGCGTGGTAGTCGGCCAGGAAATAGAACGAGTCGGCGTCGCTCTTGCGGCTGGCGACGATGGCCGGGCGGATGGCACCGGCGTAGTTGCCCAGGTGCGGCGTGCCAGTGGTGGTGATGCCGGTCAGGATACGAGTGGTCATGGTCTGATTCTTGTCGGTCTGCATTCAGTTCGAAAGGCGTGGCAGGACCAGATCTTTCAGGTCGGTCAGCTTGCCATGAAAAAAGTGTCCGCATTCTGCCACTTTCAGCAGCTCATGGGGGCGTTGCAGCTGCTCGGACCAGGCATACACCAGGGAGGGGTCCACCACTTCGTCGGTTTCCGGTTGCACCACGGTCAGCGTCCCGCCCACCGGCAGGCTATGCTCAGGGCCCAGGCGCATCACGGCCGGGGCGATCATGAACAGGCGCTGCACGCTTTGGCCTGCCGCTTCCAGGCGGCCGCCCAGGCTGGCGGCAACGAAGCCGCCGAACGAGAAGCCCAGCAGGGTCAGTGGCAGGTCCGGGTGCTGGCGGCACAGCCAGGCCGCGGCCGCCTGGGCATCGTCGATCTCGCCATTGCCCATGTCGTGACTGCCGGCACTCTGGCCGACGCCGCGGTAATTGAAACGCAAGGTTACAAAACCGGCATCACGGGCGGTGCGCTGCAAGGTCGAGACGACCTTGTTGAGCATCGTGCCCCCCTGTACCGGGTTCGGATGGCAGATCAGGGCAATGCCCCGGGCATCGGCGGTATCCAGGTAGAGCGCTTCGAGCGGGCCTTCGGGGCCATCGATGAAAACGGGGGTTTCGCGGATCAGCAAGGGGGTACTCCGTGACCTCGATAGGGGTCGACTCGTCTAGTCGAAGGATTCTGTCTGGCATATTTGCGATTGCTCGCGGTATACAGCGCAGGTTAGAGCCGTTAACGTAAAGCAAAGCCGTTTATAGAGGAAGGACTCGTGGAACACTCGCTCTTAGTTTGGTTGTTGCCGACTATCGCCCTCGTCGTGGGTGTCGTGATTGGCCTGGTCGTCGCCCGCCTCGTGCCCAATGCCGCCCCCAGCAGCACTCAGCGCCAGCTGGACGAGATTCAGGAACGCTTCGACAGCTATCAGAATGACGTGGTCACCCACTTCAACACAACGGCTTCGCTGGTCAAGAAGATGACCCAGAGCTACCAGGAAGTGCAGGAACACCTGGCCGAGGGTGCCAACCAGCTGGCCCTCGACGAGCTCACCCGCCAGCGCCTGCTGGCGGCCCTGCACGCCGAACCGGCCGGCCCGCGCGAACGCCTCACGCCGCCACGCGACGCCGAGCCGCCACGCGACTACGCGCCCAAGGCGCCGAACTCGCCTGGCATGCTGGACGAGCAGTACGGGCTCAAGCGCAAGTAAGCGCCGCCTGTTGAACAAGGAGCCTTCGGGCTCCTTTTTTGTGCAATTGAGCCTACGGCCATCCCCTGTGGGAATGGGCGCAGCCCGGTCCCACGGGGCACGGCCGGTGCACGACTGAAAAGGATTTTGCGACATGACAACTCATGGCAACTGGCTGCGCCCCGCCCTGCTGGCCGCGCTGGTGCTGGTATGGCTATGGACTGCGTTCGTCTGCCTGGGCCCTGGGTTTGACTGGGGCGTGCGGATCATGGGCGAGGCCGGGATCAGCGGCTGGCTGGCCACTGCCAGCGTGGTGGGCGGTGCCCTGTGCGATGCGCTGCTGGGGCTGGGGTTGCTGGTGCGCCGCTGGCGGCGCCAGGCACTACTGGCGCAACTGCTGTTGATGCTGGGCTATACGCTGTTCATCAGCGTCGTTCTGCCCCGCTATTGGCTTGACCCTTACGGCGGCGTGTCGAAGAACCTGATACTGCTGGTGGTCACACTGTGGCTGTATCAGCAGGAGCCACGCCCGTGAGCCTGTACATCATCCTCAAGACCTTGCACATCCTCTGCTCGACCGTGTTGTTTGGCACTGGCCTCGGTTCAGCGTACTACGCCCTGCGCGCATGGCGCAGCGCCAACGTGGCGGTCATCGCCAGCACTTTTCGCCACCTGGTGTTCGCCGACTGGGCGTTCACCGCCACTGCAGCCGTGTTCCAGCCCCTCAGCGGCCTGGGGCTGGCGCACCTGGCCGGCTGGCCGCTGCAGAGCCCCTGGCTGGTGTGGAGCCTGGGCCTGTACGTGTTCGCCGGGCTATGCTGGCTGCCCGTGGTGTGGCTGCAGATTCGCGTGCATCGCCTGGCAGAAACGGCGCTGGCACAGGGTACCGCCATGCCCCTGCAAGCACGGCGGTACATGGCCTGGTGGTTTGGCCTGGGCTGGCCGGCGTTCCTGGCCTTTATAGCGATTTTCTACCTGATGGTCGGCAAGACCCTCTGACCACCCGCTTCAACCCTCGGGTTCCAGGTCCAGGAACAGATGGTCCAACGGCGCCTCGATGCGGCTACGCAGAATGGCGATGACTTCTTCGCCCGCCGCGTCCTGGGCCATCTGCCTGCTCAATCCATCCAGGCGCTGCGCAGCGGTTTTCAAATGCGCCCGCTCATAGGCCGAGGCCAGGCCACGGGCCTGGGCGTAGTGGAAATGGGCGTACCACAGCGGCGCGCCCTCCAGGTCGGCGACCTCATATTCCTGCATGAAATCACGCCCTTTCTTCAGCGCCTTGCGCTCGCCAATTCGGCGTATCCGGATGGCCTTCTGACGCAGCAGGTAATCGACGCGGGCCGCGGTCGGTGGCTGGCGCTTGCTCATGTCGATGCGAATCAAGCGGCCCTCCTCCGTCAATTGCGCCGCCTTGTCACGCAGCGCCTTTGCCCTGACCTCGGCGGACTGATGGGTAGGCAGGGCCAGGTCTGTCTCATTGCGCAACGTCAGTTGCCGGTCGATAGCGTCGGCGTGGTCATTGAGCTGGCGCGCGTAGGACAATAGCTGGTCTTCCACTTCCGACGGGATATAAGGCTTGGCGGCCTGGCGCCACGCCGACAGCACCTCCTTGTCTGCGGCCTTGAGCAAGCCCTGGCTTTTGTTGACCACGCTGTTCAAGGATTTCACCGGGGCCGCAGCGGACTTGTCCGGCTGCACTTCGGTCCAGGTACCGGCCACGGGGTCTTTCTCGAAAGCCGCCAGTACCTTGGATTCGATGGGGTCTACCATCTCGAATGTTTCCGCCGTGGCGCCCGCGCTTGTCGTGCGGCGCTTGCCAACCACCACGCCACGGCGCGCCGTGACGAAGAGGTTGACGTTGCGCTCGGAGCGACGCTGCTTGCGCGTCATTTTCTCCTGCTCTTTGACCAACGGCACCAATTCCTCCTTGGCACTCGCACGCAATTCGGCGATGAAGCCCTCCAGGCGGCCCATGGCCGTGAGATCCAGCTGCGCCCCCAACTGCGTGCGGTAGTCGGCCAACGCGTCCAGTGCCGCGGCATACTGTTGCTCGACACTATCGAGTACCTCCACCCGGTCGTTGAGGGTGAAATGCGCGCTCTGCTGTAGCTCGGCGTGGCTCAGTGCCGCCAGACGCGCCGAACTGACCACGCTATCGACCAGCCGGCTGGCCACCGGCAGTTCCGGAATGTGACGAACACACAACAGGCCAAGACCATCGATCAGCAAGCCAATCCAGTACTCGACGGGCAGGTCGATTTCATAGGACGTGGTCAGGGTTTTAAGCACCCGGTCGCCCTCAAGCGGCAAGCGTTCGAGCTGCTTTTTCCAGCCCCTGACTTCCTTGGTCAACCGCACCTGTTTCTCGGTGAGGTCGCTGCTGCGTTGAACGAAGTCGAAGAACAGCCGCGACTGTGCCGGGTCCACGTGCTGCGCTTGCAGCTCCATGCCCAGTGGCTCGGCCTCGTTGTTGATGATTCTGCTGCGCATGCGCAGGTTGATCAGTTCCTCGGTGCCCACCAGGTGCAGGAACCCCAGCAACTCGGCCTGCTCGCGAGTCCGGTCGAAGCCGGGGTCCAGCGCCTTGAGTTCGATGCAAGCGGCGAGCACCTTGCGCAGTGATGCCAGATAAGGCTCCGTTTCGGCCGACAGGCGCTCGCGCAAGCGCTGGACCAACGCCAGATCGTTGGCCGCGGCAGCCACCCCGACCTTGCGGATCAACACATTGACCTTGACGTTCATCTCGGTACGCGTGGCGTTGAACTCGCTGACGATGCGCCCGCATTCGAGCTTGCGTGCCATGTTCTGCGCACGCTGTTGCTCGATGTTTCGCTTCGGGCTACCACCGCGCAGGCGCAAGCTCAGGTCAAGGCGCCAGCGGTGCACCTCATCGCGCTCCAGCCAAGGGCCGGGAAGGTCGGGGCGCGCGGTGTCGACGATGCGCGCCTGGCCCTCATCAAGGCTGACCTGAAAGAAATGCCCGTCCAGGCTCACCAGCCAACGCTGGCCGTCCTGGTAAAGCCCTTGCAACGCGCCGTGGGGCACTGGTTCGCCCAACGTAGCGGGCTTGGCCACTTCAAACCCCATCAGCCGCTCAAGGTCCTCGCGGGTCAAGCGGTGGTTGGCCCGCGACCAGCTGAAACTCAATTCACTGGTAACCTGGCTGGCCTGCACGGGGCGCACATCGAACCGGGAGGCCGCCAACGGTTCCATCGTGACAGGCAGCGGTTCGGGATAAGCCTTGATCCAGGGAGCCCGGCTGATGCCGTGGGTCAACAGCACCAGTGCGACATTGAAAAACAGATCGGCAAGGGTGTCAGTGACGGCCTCATCCTTGCCCTGTACACGGGTGTCCAGGGCGATACCCAGGCTGGTGATGGCCTGAATCATCCAGCCGGCCGTGGCCAAAGGTCCGGAAAATACAGGCAACAAGGCATTGAAGAGCGTCCACGCCAGTGCCTGATAGTTGATCCAGCGGCTCTGCTCACTGGACAGGGACTGCCGCCTGGCCACCGTGATCAAGGCTTCCACACTCTGCTCATAGAGGCCAGCGAGCAACGGCCCCGCCATCGGCGCCAGGCTCAAGCGAACGGGCGCCGGCGGCTCCAGCATGGCGGCGTCTGAACCGAGGCCAAAGCGCGCCACGTGCGGTTCCTTGAAACCACCCTGGGCATACACTTTGCGCGTGGCGGGCTCCAGCCAATCCACCACACTGTCCTGCAGCGCACCGGGCTCGGCAATGGCGTCCAGCAACGCCTCGCCACTGTCGAACTCCATCAGTGCCGGCGTGAACAATGGCCGGTAAAGAACCTGCGTGCCGGTACCGTCCACGGCCCCCATCACAAACATGTTCTGCACCCGGTCAGGAGAACGGTTCGCCGCAGCCTTGAAGCCAAGGGTTTTCATCGATACGGCATGGCCATCCACGCTCGCCGCCTGTGGATGCGCCAGCACCTGGGCGACCAGGCGCTGGCCGCGCTCGGTGAAGCCCTGCTGCTGGCGGATCTTGTTCTCCAGGGCAAGCATCGGCAGTTGAATGGCCAATTGTGCCGTGAAGTTGCTTTTGCGCCCCGCTGCTTCGACCTCATTATCGCGCAGCCTGGCCCGCAGCATGCTGATGTAGGCCCCGCCGACATCCACCCGGGTCACCAGCGCCTCGATGGCCGCCGTATCGACCCAGGCCGGCAAGGTTGCCCCTTGCCTGGGCTCGACGATCAAATGGCCCCTGGGGCGGCCTGCCAGGTTCATCACCGCCAGTTGGACCAGGCTGATGGTCTGGTCGACCATCGTCCTGTGCCCGCCGTCGACGATACTCATCGGCGCATCGGGCAGGGTGAGGATATGCACCTGCACATCATCGAGCAGTGTAGCGGGCGCCTGTGGATGGGCCTTGGCGACTGCTTCGCTCAACGCTTGACGGGCGAACGTCATGATCGACGCAATACCATCGGTAAACACACGCCCACCCTGCTGCTGGCGCAGCACGGCCAGGTCCGCCAGATGCAGGGAGTACGCGCGCCGATCAGCGCCGCTCGCCGCCAGCAACCACTGGGGCACAGCACCCTCCACGGACTTGAGTTCGGCCACCTCCTCGGCAGTATCCACCTCGAACAGGCAGGTCACGCGCTCCACTTGCCGCTCCAGTTCGCTGACGGTGCTGGCTTCGGCCCGGCAGCGCGCGCCCACTGCCTGCACGGCTGCCAGTTGCTGGGCGAGGATGGCCTTGGCCTGCACCTCGAACACGCTTTCATCGGGCTCAAAGAGTGCCAGGCGGATGGCCGAGGGCGAGAACTGAGGCGGCAACAGCTTTGCCACACTGACGGCCAAGGCGTCCAGGCTGGCGAAGGCCTCGATACCCTTGAGGGGCGTATACAGCAGGACCACGTCTCGATCATCAAGGCTGACGTGCCGCTGAATCACCAGCGCATGGGTGACCTGCGCCACGCTGGCCGCATCGTCACCGGCAGGTTTGAGGCCGATCAGCGAGGCCCGCAGGGCATCGCCACTGTATTGCCTGCGGTGCAGGGCGTCGGGCAGTGTGACCAACGCCATGGCGGTGGCAGCCTGGTCCTGGTCCAGCGCCCCCGCCTTGTGGTCGCGCTCCACACACCGCTTCAACCGGGTCTGCAGCCAAACAGCCAGCCACTTCCAGCGGTTGCCGCCGCCAAGCTGGACTACGTTCCAGTAATCACACAGGGCCTGCCCGTGTACATTCAACAGTTGCGGGCCCCATTCGTTGACGATGCGCTGCACCTGCTTGATCTCCACGGCCAGTGCGCCGGGCTGTTCAGCCCCGCCTTCATGGGTCAGCAGGTGATAGTCCGGTATCAGCAGGATGTTTTCATCAACCAGGTAGCGGCGCATCAATGCGTCGGTCATCAGGGTGCGGTGGTAACCGCCGAACCGGCCAGTGCCAGGGTCCTTTATGGGCGCCAGCAGTTCCAGGCGCGCGGGGTCGATGGCCAAGTCGGGGTACAGCAGCGCCAACTGCATGGTCAGTACCTGCCGGGCGGCATCCTGCAAGGTCGGGCGCCCGGCGAAGTGCTTGCTGACACTGCTGGCCAGCGGCGCCAACCGTGCGACCTGGGCACTGAGGGAGTAGAGATCGTTCATGAACAGGGTCCTGTCTGGATGAGGTCCGCGCATCACACCGCGAACAACGCCCCGCCAGGTGGTAACGATCTACCGCTGGGTTTGCTTCCACCGGAAACGACCAACCCCGCCGAAGCGGGGTTGGGTGAGCATGGCAGTGCTTAGATAGCGCCGCGCTTGCGCAACAGGTCCAGTACCTGCTTGACGCCTTCTTCCAGCGACACGCTCTGGGTGTCGACCACCAGGTCGGCATTGAGCGGCACGTCGTAGGGGAAGGACTCGCCGGGGATGTTGTCCCCGCCGGCCGCGTACAGCCCTTGCGGGTCACGCTCGGCGCACACCTGCGGTGAAGCCTGTACGTACACGGTCAACAAGCGGTCAGCACCGATCAGGGCCTTGGCCTGTTCACGGCCTTCGGCGTCCGGCGCCACGAAGGCAGCCAGGGTCAGCAGGCCCGCTTCGTTGAACTGACGCGCCACGTGAGCGGCACGACGCCAGTTCTCGGTACGGCCGGCACGGTCCTGCGGCAGGCCCTTGTTCAGGTCGTGGCGCAGGTTCTGGCCGTCCAGCACGAACACCGCGCGGCCCATGTCGAACAGCTTGCGCTCCACGGCATAGGCCAGGGTGCTCTTGCCAGCGCCCGACAGGCCGCTGAACAGCACGGTGGCGGGCTGCTGGCCAAAGCGCAGGGCACGTTCCTCGGTGGCCACATGGGCCAGTTTGCCGTGGTGGCTGGCCGAACCATGCGGCACCACTGGCGGTGCGATGATCATGCCGGCGCCGACGGTGCCGTTGGTCAAGCGGTCGATGACGATGAACGCACCAGTGGTGCGGTTGCTGTCGTAGCCGTCCAGGGCGATGGAGGCGTCCAGCGCGACCTTCACACGACCGATCTCATTCAGCGCCAGCGCGCTGCCCGGGCCTTCGGCCAAGGTGTTGACGTCGACCTTGTGGACGATGCTGGCGATGGAGCCCGGCACGTAGCTGGTGGCGCGCTTGATGTCGTATTTCTTGCCCGGCAGCATCGGCTCTTCCGCCATCCACACCAGCATGGCATCGAAGCTGTCGGTCACGGCTGGCACGTTATCGGCGTGCACCAGCAGGTCGCCCCGGGAGATGTCGATCTCGTCTTCCATGGTCAGCGTCACGGCCTGGCCAGGTCCGGCCTGCTCCAGTTCGCCTTCGAAGGTGACGATGGATTTGACGCGGCTGCTCTTGCCCGATGGCAACACCACCACTTCGTCGCCCTTGTGCACGATGCCGCTGGCCAGGGTGCCGGCAAAGCCACGGAAGTTCAGGTTCGGACGGTTGACGTACTGGACCGGGAAACGCAGGTCGGTGAGGTTGCGGTCGGCAGCCACTTCCACCGTTTCGAGGATTTCCATCAGCGTCTGGCCGGTGTACCACGGCGACCGTTCGCTGTGATTCACCACGTTGTCGCCCTTGAGGGCCGACATCGGCACGAAGTGCAGGCTGGTCGGCTTCAAGGCGATACCTTCGGCGAACTTCAGGTAATCGGCCTTGATGTCCTCGAACACGCCTTCGTCGAAACCCTTGAGGTCCATCTTGTTGATGGCCACGACGATATGCTTGATGCCCAGCAACGACGCAATGTAGCTGTGGCGGCGAGTCTGGGTCTGAACGCCATAGCGGGCGTCGACCAGGATGATCGCCAGGTCACAGGTGGAGGCACCCGTGGCCATGTTACGGGTGTACTGCTCGTGGCCGGGGGTGTCGGCGATGATGAACTTGCGCTTGGCGGTCGAGAAGTAGCGGTAGGCCACATCGATGGTGATGCCTTGCTCGCGCTCGGCCTGCAGGCCGTCCACCAGCAGTGCCAGGTCGATGTCCTCACCGGTGGTGCCGACTTTCTTGGAATCACGGGTAATGGCTTCCAGGTGATCTTCGTAGATCATCTTGGAGTCGTGCAGCAGGCGCCCGATCAGGGTGCTCTTGCCGTCATCGACGTTGCCACAGGTCAGGAAGCGCAGCAGTTCCTTGCGCTCGTGCTGGCCCAGGTAGGCGAGGATGTCCTCGCTGATCAAATCGGATTGGTGCGACATGGTCTGACCCTAACTTAGAAATAGCCTTGACGTTTCTTGTCTTCCATCGAACCGGCGCCATCGTGGTCGATGACCCGGCCCTGGCGCTCGGAAGTTCGCGTCAGGAGCATTTCCTGAATGATGTCGGTCAGGCTCTCGGCCTCCGACTCCACCGCGCCCGTCAACGGGTAGCAGCCAAGGGTACGGAAACGCACTTTCTTCTTGACGATCCGGGCCTTCTCTTCCTCGCTGAGGTGCTCGAGGATGCGATCGTCGTCGATCATGATCAGCGTGCCGTTTTTCTCGATCACGTCACGCTCGGCAGCGAAGTACAGCGGCACGATCGGGATGCCTTCCAGGTAGATGTACTGCCAGATGTCCAGCTCGGTCCAGTTCGACAGGGGGAACACGCGAATGGACTCGCCCTTGTTGACCTTGCCGTTGTAGACGTTCCACAGCTCGGGGCGCTGGTTCTTCGGGTCCCAGCGGTGCTTGCTGTCACGGAACGAGTAGACACGTTCCTTGGCACGCGACTTCTCTTCGTCGCGGCGCGCGCCACCGAAGGCGGCGTCGAAGCCGTACTTGTCCAGCGCCTGTTTCAGGCCCTGGGTTTTCATGATGTCGGTGTGCTTGGAGCTGCCGTGGGTGAACGGGTTGATGCCCTGGGCCACGCCTTCGGGGTTGACGTGCACCAGCAGGTCCAGGCCCAGTTCTTCGACCATGCGGTCACGGAACTTGTACATCTCCTGAAACTTCCACTGGGTGTCCACGTGCATGACCGGGAACGGCAGCTTGCCTGGGAAGAACGCCTTGCGTGCCAGGTGCAGCATCACGGCAGAGTCTTTACCGATGGAGTAGAGCATCACCGGGTTATCGAACTCGGCAGCCACCTCACGGATGATGTGGATGCTCTCTGCCTCCAACTGTTTCAAATGCGTCAGTTTGTCGACCATGGCTACTCACGGAATTACATTCGTTATGGACGGCCTGCGGGCCGTGTTCGAGCCGCCCACTCTAGCACAGCGGCCTCTTCTATCTAATTGGGTGGTTAGAACGAAGCAGTATAAGAATATGCCCGCAGGTTTGGCGGCGCCTGGCATCTCAGCCGGGCGTCGCCCCGTGTGGGGCCGGCGACTTCAGATCGGGTTGGGGCAATCGATGAAGATGTGCTCCACGGCGAAGCGCCGTGCCAGGTAGTCGCCCAGGGCCTGGACGCCATAGCGCTCGGTGGCATGGTGGCCGGCGGCGATGAAGCTGACGCCGTTTTCCCGGGCGCTGTGGAAGGTCTGCTCCGAGGCCTCGCCGCTGATGTACAGGTCGACACCCGCGGCGATCGCCTGGTCGATGTAACCCTGCCCCCCACCCGTGCACCAGCCCACCCGTCGGATCATCTCCTGTCCCTCGATCAACAGGGGTTCACGGCCCAGGGCTTCCTGCACCCGGCGGGCAAAGTCGCGGGCGGTCACGGGCTCGACCAGCGAACCCACCAGGCCCACCACGCGCGGGTTGTCCGGGTCCAGCGGCCCTTCCACGGTGATGTCCAGCTGGCGCGCCAACTGCACGTTGTTGCCCACTTCCGGGTGCAGGTCCAGGGGCAGGTGGTAGGCCAACAGGCTGATGTCGTGCTTGAGCAGGGTTTTCAGGCGCCGCTGCTTCATGCCGACCACGCAGGGGTTTTCGCCCTTCCAGAAATAGCCATGGTGCACCAGCACCAGGTCCGCCCCAGCTTCCACCGCCGCGTCCAGCAGCGCCTGGCTGGCGGTCACGCCACTGACGATGCGCATCACCTGCGGACGGCCTTCCACCTGCAGGCCATTGGGGCAATAATCCTGGATTTTTCCGCTGCTGAGGTAGCGATCGGCTTCCTCCACCAGTGTGCTCAGTGCAACAGCCATAAAAGACTCCTAAATAGGCAGTTCAGAGCGGCGCAAGCCCTCGTATAATGGCGCCCATTATGAGCCTCCCCCACGCCCTGGGGAATGGCTCGCGCTCCTTAGCAAATTCCCAGGATCCGTTAAATGTTCAAGGCACTGCGTTATTTTGGCTGGCCGCTGCTGACTGGTTTACTCATCGCCTTGCTGATCATTCAGCGTTTCCCGCAACTGGTGGGCTTGCCCAGCCAGGACGTCAACCTGCAACAAGTGGCCCAGAGTTCCTCCAGCGTGGTCCAGGGCCCCGTCACCTATGCCGACGCCGTGGTGCTGGCGGCACCCGCCGTGGTCAACCTGTACACCACCAAGGTCGCGAACAAGACCAGCCACCCCTTGTTCGAAGACCCGCAATTTCGCCGTTTCTTCGGCGACAACCTGCCCAAGCAGCGGCGCATGGAGTCAAGCCTCGGTTCGGGCGTGATCATGAGCCCCGAAGGCTACCTGCTGACCAACAACCACGTGGTGGCCAACGCCGACCAGATCGTGGTGGCGCTCAAGGACGGCCGTGAAACCCTGGCCCGGGTCATTGGCAGCGACCCGGAGACAGACCTGGCAGTACTGAAGATCGACCTGCAGAACCTGCCCTCGATCACCATCGGCCGCTCCGACAACATCCGTATCGGCGACGTGGCGCTGGCCATCGGCAACCCGTTCGGCGTCGGCCAGACCGTGACCATGGGCATCATCAGCGCCACGGGCCGCAACCAGTTGGGCCTGAACACCTATGAAGACTTCATCCAGACCGACGCTGCCATCAACCCGGGCAACTCTGGTGGCGCGCTGGTGGACGCCAACGGCAACCTGACCGGTATCAACACGGCCATCTTCTCCAAGTCCGGTGGTTCCCAGGGCATCGGCTTCGCGATCCCGATCAAGCTGGCGCTGGAGGTGATGAAATCGATCATCGAGCACGGCCAGGTGATCCGCGGCTGGCTGGGCATCGAAGTACAGCCCCTGACCCAGGAGCTGGCCGATTCCTTCGGCCTGAAAGACCGGCCCGGCATCGTCGTCGCTGGCATCTTCCGCGACGGCCCGGCGCAGAAAGCCGGTCTGCAACTGGGCGACGTCATCCTGAGCATCGACGGCCAGCCAGCCGGTGACGGGCGCAAGTCCATGAACCAGGTGGCGCGCACCAAGCCGAACGACCGCATCGAGATCCAGATCATGCGCAATGGCAAGGAGAAGAAACTCACCGCCGAAGTAGGCCTGCGCCCGCCACCGGCGCCGAGTGCCACTGAAGAAGTGCAGTGACGAAAAAGCCCGCGAAAGCGGGCTTTTTCATGGCCGGGGCGAACATGCCGGCCTTACTAGCAGAGCGCGTCGAGCAGCGCCTGATTCTGTTCGGGCGTGCCGATGCTGATGCGCAGGAACTGGGCAATGCGCGGCTGCTTGAAGTGGCGCACGATCACGCCCTTTTCACGCACTTTCGCTGCGATCGCAGCAGCATCCTGCTGCGGATGGCGGGCGAAGATGAAGTTCGCGGCAGACGGTAACACCTCGAAACCACGCTGGGTCAGTTCGGCCACCAGCTTCTCGCGGCTGTCGATCACCAACTGGCAGGTGCGCTCGAAGTATTCGCGGTCCTTGAACGAAGCCGCACCGCCGACAATCGCCAGGCGGTCCAGCGGGTAGGAGTTGAAGCTGTTCTTGACCCGCTCCAGCGCCTCGATCAGGTCCGGGTGGCCAACGGCCAGGCCAACCCGCAGGCCGGCCAGGGACCGCGACTTGGACAGGGTCTGGGTCACGAGGAGGTTGGGGTAGCGGTTGACCAGGGCGATCGCGGTCTCGCCGCCGAAGTCGATGTAGGCCTCGTCGACCACCACTACCGAATCCGGGCTGTTCTTCACCAGTTGCTCCACAGCGTCCAGTGCCAGCACGCAACCAGTAGGCGCGTTCGGGTTGGGGAAGATGATGCCGCCATTGGGGCGGGCATAGTCTTCGACGCGGATCTGGAACTGCTCATCCAGCGCCACCGGCGCCGAGGCAATGCCGTAGAGACCGCAATACACCGGGTAGAAGCTGTAGCTGATGTCCGGGAACAGCAGCGGCAGGTCGTGCTGGAACAGGCCGTGGAAGATGTGCGCCAGCACTTCGTCCGAGCCGTTGCCCAGGAACACTTGGTTGGGCTGAACGCCGTAGAACTCGCACACTGCCTGCTTGAGCAGGTCGCTGTTGGGGTCCGGGTAGAGGCGCAGGTTGTCACCCAACTCGGCACGCATCGCTTCGATGGCCTTGGGCGACGGGCCATAAGGGTTTTCGTTGGTGTTGAGCTTCACCAGGTTGGCGACCTTGGGCTGTTCGCCCGGCACGTAGGGCACCAGTTCCTTGACGAAGGGGCTCCAGAATTTGCTCATGTCTCAGTTCCCTTGCTGGTCGTCGGCGAGAATGCGGTATTCGGCGCTGCGAGCGTGGGCGCTCAGCGATTCGCCGCGGGCCAGGATCGAAGCGGTCTTGCCCAGCTCGGATGCACCCTGCTGCGAACAGAAGATGATCGACGAACGCTTCTGAAAGTCATACACGCCCAGCGGCGAGGAAAAACGTGCGGTGCCGGAGGTCGGCAGTACGTGGTTGGGGCCTGCGCAGTAGTCACCCAGGGCCTCGCTGGTGTGGCGCCCCATGAAGATGGCGCCGGCGTGGCGGATCTTCGGCAGCCAGGCCTGCGGGTCGGCCACCGACAGTTCCAGGTGTTCCGGTGCGATGCGGTTGGCCACTTCAATGGCCTGCTCCATGTCCGCTACCTGGATCAAGGCACCACGGCCATTGATCGAGGTATTGATGATCTCGGCACGGTCCATGGTAGGCAGCAGCTTGTCGATGCTGGCGGCCACCTTGTCGAGGAACGCCGCATCAGGGCTGACGAGGATGGCCTGGGCGTCTTCGTCGTGCTCGGCCTGGGAGAACAGGTCCATGGCGATCCAGTCCGGGTCGGTCTGGCCGTCGCACACCACCAGGATCTCGGACGGGCCGGCGATCATGTCGATGCCCACCTGGCCAAACACATGACGCTTGGCGGTGGCCACGTAGATGTTGCCGGGGCCGACCACCTTGTCGACCTGTGGCACGCTCTCGGTGCCGTAGGCCAGCGCGGCCACGGCCTGGGCGCCACCGATGGTGAACACCCGGTCGACACCGGCGATGCATGCGGCGGCCAGTACCAGTTCGTTGACCTCACCACGCGGCGTAGGCACTACCATGACCACTTCGGTCACGCCGGCGACCTTCGCCGGAATGGCGTTCATCAGCACCGAGGACGGGTACGAAGCCTTGCCGCCGGGTACGTACAGGCCGGCCCGGTCCAGCGGGGTGACCTTCTGGCCCAGCACGGTACCGTCGGCTTCGGTGTAGCTCCAAGAGTCCTGCTTCTGCTTCTCGTGGTAGCTGCGCACGCGTTCGGCGGCCTTTTCCAGGGCTTGGCGCTGCTCGGGGGTGATACGGGTCAGGGCCAGCTCAAGGCGCTCACGACCCAGGATCAGGTCAGCCATGGAGGCCACCTGCAGGCCATCGAAGCGCTGGGTGAACTCTACCAGCGCCGCATCACCGCGCTCGCGCACCGCCTTGATGATGTCGAGCACGCGCTGGTTGACCGAGTCGTCGGACACGCTTTCCCAGCTCAGCAGATGATCCAGATGGCGCGCGAAGTCCGGATCAGTGGCGTTGAGTCGACGGATTGCTGTGGACGTGGTCATAGCGGGCCTCAATAGTTGGCGAATGCTGAAAATAGCAAATCTCAGGCGCCGCTAGACTACCAAGCCATCCGCGTGGGCACCTGAGAATTCTGGCTATGACACGGATAGATGGGCGCGGCTCAAGGCCGCGCGTGTGGGTCAGCCGCGGTGTCGCGACTCCACTGCCTTGCGCAGGGTGTCGATCAGGGACTGGATGCGGGCATGCTGCATCTTCATCGACGCCTTGTTCACCACCAGGCGCGAGCTGATGGTGGCGATCAGTTCCTGGGGTTCCAGGCCGTTGGCGCGCAGGGTGTTGCCGGTGTCGACCACGTCGATGATCTTGTCGGCCAAGCCCACCAGCGGGGCCAGCTCCATGGAGCCGTACAGCTTGATGATGTCGACCTGGCGGCCCTGTTCGGCATAGTAGCGCTTGGCGACGTTGACGAATTTGGTCGCCACGCGCAGGCGGCCCTTGGGCTCTGGCGCGCCAATGGCACCGGCGGTCATGAGTTTGCACTGGGCAATCTGCAGGTCCAGCGGCTCATACAGGCCCTGGCCGGTGTATTCCATCAGCACGTCCTTGCCGGCGACGCCGAGGTCGGCGGCGCCATGCTCGACGTAGGTCGGCACGTCGGTGGCACGCACGATCAGCAGGCGCACATCGTCCTGGGTCGTGGGGATGATCAGCTTGCGGCTCTTATCCGGATTCTCGGTCGGGACGATGCCCGCCTCCGCCAGCAATGGCAGGGTGTCATCGAGAATGCGGCCCTTGGACAGCGCGATGGTCAACATGGAAAACGTCTTTCCTTAATCAGGATTGTGCCCGGTCGCAACCGGCGCCGGGCCACTGCCGGGCCCCTGGGGCCCCGGCTGGACAGATTCATGGGGCGCGTCCCTGCGCCCGAAAACAGCTTAGCCCGGCACGCGACGGATCTTGGCGCCCAGCATCTGCAGTTTTTCCTCGATGCACTCGTAACCACGGTCGATGTGGTAGATGCGGTCGATCAGGGTGTCACCGTCGGCCACCAGGGCCGAGATCACCAGGCTGGCCGAGGCACGCAGGTCGGTAGCCATGACAGGCGCGCCCTTGAGCTTCTCGGTACCGGTGACGATGGCGGTGTTGCCTTCCACCTGGATGTGCGCGCCCATGCGGTGCATTTCGTACACGTGCATGAAGCGGTTCTCGAAGATGGTCTCGATGACCGCGCCAGTACCTTCGGCGATGGCGTTCAGGGAGATGAACTGCGCCTGCATGTCGGTCGGGAACGCCGGGTACGGCGCGGTGCGCACGTTGACGGCCTTCGGACGCTTGCCATGCATGTCCAGCTCGATCCAGTCTTCACCGGTGGTGATCTGGGCGCCCGCTTCCTTGAGTTTTTCCAGCACGGCTTCCAGGATGGTCGGATCGGTGTCCTTGACCTTCACACGGCCACCGGTGGCGGCAGCGGCGACCAGGTAGGTGCCGGTCTCGATACGGTCGGGCATTACCTTGTAGGTGGCCGAGTCCAGGCGCTTGACGCCATCGATGGTGATGGTGTCGGTGCCAGCGCCGTGGATCTTGGCGCCCATGGCGATCAGGAAGTTCGCCAGGTCGACCACTTCCGGCTCACGCGCGGCGTTCTGCAGCACGCTGCGGCCGTTGGCCAGGGCCGCGGCCATCATGATGTTCTCGGTACCGGTCACGCTGACGGTATCGAAGAAGAAGTTCGCGCCACGCAGGCCGCCTTCCGGCGCCTTGGCCTTGATGTAGCCGCCTTCCACGTCGATGACCGCACCCATGGCTTCAAGGCCGCGGATGTGCAGGTCCACCGGGCGCGAGCCGATGGCGCAACCGCCAGGCAGCGCCACTTCGGCTTCACCGAAACGGGCGACCATGGGGCCGAGCACCAGGATCGAGGCGCGCATGGTTTTCACCAGCTCGTACGGAGCGACCAGGGTCTTGATGGTGCGCGGGTCGATCTCGACCGACAGCTTTTCGTCGATCACAGGCTCGATGCCCATGCGGCCGAACAGCTCGATCATCGTGGTGATGTCGTGCAGGTGTGGCAGGTTCGCCACGGTCACCGGGCCATCGGCCAGCAGCGTCGCCGCCAGAATCGGCAGGGCAGAGTTCTTCGCCCCGGAAATACGGATTTCGCCATCAAGACGAACGCCGCCAGTAATAATCAGTTTGTCCATAAGAATCTCGACGCCCTCAGGCTCAGGTGCGCTCAGCCCAGGCTGCGCTGCTGAAAAATTTCATTGTGACCGCATGGATGCTGCCATCGACGATCCAGGGATTGAGATGAGCATAGATCTGCTGCTGACGCTTGACCGGGCTCAGCGCGGCCAGCTCGTCGCTGATCACGTTCAATTGGAAGTTGCAGCCTTCGCCTTCAACTTCGACCTGGACATTTGCCAGTTTTTCTTCAAGAAAACGCTTAACTTCTACGGCCTGCATGCTCAACCTCGATCGGCGCCCTGTGCGCGCGGGTCGGCCATCATACAAAAAAAGCCCCTCGCCTGCGAACCCTGGTTAACAGGACTCTGACGGAGGGGCTTGTTCATTGTGCCCGATTGCTCACGCCGCGGATAAAATTCCACTCAGTTGGCACACCTCGGCGATCTGCTGCATGTCCCGCGGCAGAGCCCTGAAAGTCAGGGTCTTGCCACAGGCGATGGCCTCACGCCGCAGGCACAGCAGCAGGGACAGGCCCACGCTGCTGGACTTGACCACGCCGGCGCAGTCCAGCACCAGGGCGGTGCCAGGGCTGACCTTGACCAGGGCCTGGCCCTGCTTGCGCAGGGCTGTGCCCGTGCTGTAGTCCAGCACGCCGGTCAGCAGCAGCTCGCCGCCGGCGCCCTGGCTGATGGCGGCATCGGTCATTGGGCAGCACCCGTGCCCTTCTCGGCCTTGGCCTTGGCCACTTCGCCGGCCCAGCCGTCGATGGTCTTGTCCAGGTTGTTGCCGTTGCGCTGCATGGCATCGGCGAACTGGTCACGGAACAGCTTGCCCAGGTTGATGCCGTTGACGATGACGTTACGCACTTTCCATTCGCCGTTCAGCTTCACCAGGGTGTACTGCACGGGGTAGACGGCGCCATTGGTGCCCTTGACCGTCATATCGACGCTGGTGCGGTCACCCTCGTCGCCCTTGGCCGGGCCCACGGTGATGCCCTGGTTGTTGTATTCCAGCAGCGCGTTGCCATAGAACTGCATCAGGCCTTTCTTGAAGTTCTCCTCGAAGCGCTTGACCTGGTCAGGGGTGGCGTTGCGCGAGTACTTGACGGTCATGATGCTCTTGGAAATACCGTCGGCATCGACCACAGGGCCAATGATGGTGTTCAGCGCGTCATAGAACTTGCTTGGATCGGACTTGTACTGCTCTTTGTTCGCGGCCAGGTCGGCCAGCAGTTCCTTGGTGGTGCGATCCACAAGGTCATGGGCCGACTGGTCGGCAGCAGTGGCCAGCAGCGGCATGCAGGCCAGCAGTACGAGCAGGCCACGTCGCAGGATGGACATCATGGAGTAACTCCTCATTTGGCGTCTTTGTTAACGGTATTGAGCAGGAATTTGCCGATCAGATCTTCCAGTACAAGGGACGACTGGGTGTCATGAATGGTTCCGCCGTCGGTGAGCAGCTTGTCATCGCCGCCCACGCTCAGGCCGATGTACTTCTCGCCCAGCAGGCCAGCCGTCAGGATGGAAGCGGTGGAGTCGACCGGCAGGTTGTTGACCTTCTTGTCGATCTGCATGGTGACGCGGCCAGTGAAGTTGTCGCGGTCCAGGTCAATGGCCGTGACCTTGCCGACGGTGACGCCAGCCATGGTGACCTTGGCGCGCACGGTCAGGCCGGCGATGTTGTCGAAGTACGCATACAGCTTGTAGGTGTCGTTGGCAGCGCTGGTGGACAAGCCGCTGACACGCAGGGCCAGCAGAATCAACGCCAGTATCCCGGCCAGCAAAAACATGCCGACACCGATTTCCAGGGTGCGGTTTTGCATCAGAAATCTCCAAACATCAAAGCGGTCAGAATAAAGTCCAGGCCCAGGATGGCCAGCGAGGCGTACACCACGGTCTTGGTGGTGGCACGGCTGATCCCCTCTGAAGTGGGCTCGCAGTCGTACCCCTGAAACACGGCGATCCACGTCACCACGAAGGCGAACACGATGCTCTTGATCACGCCGTTGACGACATCGTCGGTAAAGCTGACGCTGTTCTGCATGTTGGCCCAGAACGAACCGTCATACACGCCCAGCCAGTCGATGGCGACCCACGAACCACCCCAGATACCGACCACGCTGAAAATGATGGCCAGGATCGGCAGGGAAATGAAACCGGCCCACAAGCGCGGCGCGGCGATGTATTTGAGCGGGTCGACGCCGATCATTTCCAGGCTCGACAGTTGCTCGGTGGACTTCATGTTGCCGATCTCGGCGGTCAGCGCCGAGCCGGCGCGCCCAGCGAACAGCAGCGCGGTGACCACCGGCCCCAGTTCACGCAGCAGGGTCAGCGCGACCATCTGCCCCACGGCCTGCTCGGAGCCGTATTTGGTGAGGATGCTGAAGCCCTGCAGGGCCAGCACCATGCCGATGAACATGCCGGACACGACGATGATCAGCAGCGACATCACGCCCACCGAATACAGTTGCTTGACCAGCAGTTGAAAGCCACCGCCGATACCCCGGCGGCCGACCAGTGCGTGCAGCAAAAACAGCCCGGAGCGCCCCAGCACCGCCACCATGTCGATGGCCGCGCGGCCGAACAGGCGAATGCGTTCCAGCAGTGATTTCTTGCGCATCAGCGCGTCCCCAGAAGATCGGCGCGGTAGTCCGGCGCCGGGAAATGGAAAGGAACCGGCCCATCGGGGTCGCCTTTCATGAATTGACGGATGCGCGGGTTGTCGGCGGCCATCAGCTCCTGCGGCGTGCCCTGGCCCAGCACCTGGCCATCGCCAACCACATAGATGTAGTCGGCGATGCTGGCGGTTTCCGCCAGGTCATGGGACACCACGATGCTGGTGATGCCCAGCGCGTCGTTGAGCAGACGAATCAGGCGCACCAGTACCCCCATGGCGATGGGGTCCTGGCCCACGAACGGCTCGTCGTACATGAGGATCTGCGGGTCCATGGCGATGGCCCGGGCCAGTGCCACGCGGCGCTTCATGCCGCCGGACAGCTCGTCGGGCATCAGTTCCACCGCGCCGCGCAGGCCCACGGCCTGCAACTTCATCAGCACGATGTCGCGGATCATGTCGTCGGGCAGGTCGGTGTGCACCCGCAGCGGGAACGCCACGTTCTCGAACACGTCGAGGTCGGTGAACAGCGCGCCGCTCTGGAACAGCACGCCCATGTGCTTGCGCGCATCGAACAACGCGCTGCGCGACAGGGTCGGCAGGTCTTGGCCGTTGACCAGTACCTGGCCGGCGCTGGGGCGCAGCTGCGCGCCCATCAGGCGCAGCAGCGTGGTCTTGCCGCAGCCGGAAGGTCCCATGATACCGGTGACCTTGCCGCGTGGAATGCGGATATCGACATTATTGAAGATACTCCGCGAGCCGCGCTTGAAGGAAACACCCTTCAGCTCGACCGCGTAGTCATTATCGGCACTCATCTAAACTCCTTGCGATGCAGCCTGTCCTCGGACGCTTCCCCCTGTCACGAAGACACGCGCGCTTCTGGCGGGCCAACTGGCGGCGAACTATATCACCCCTGACACACCCGCCCCAAGGCCGTCGAACCAGTGGTTGAGCAACAAGACATTTAAAGGTTGACGATCGAACGTGAGGGTTTCGCTCAATACCGCTATAATCGCCGCCTTTTCATCGGGCAATACGTTTTCGACATGAGCCAATCCAGCGACCTGATCCAATCGGCACAACGCACTATCCGCCTTGAACTCGAGGCGGTAGAAGGCCTGCTGGCCAATATCAATGCCGATTTCGTCCGTGCCTGCGAGCTGATTCTGGCCAGCAAGGGCCGCGTGGTGGTGGTCGGCATGGGCAAGTCCGGGCATATCGGCAACAAGATCGCCGCCACCCTGGCAAGCACCGGCACCACGGCGTTTTTCGTGCACCCGGCCGAAGCAAGCCATGGCGACATGGGCATGATCACCGGCGACGACATCATTCTGGCCCTGTCCAATTCGGGCTCCACGGCCGAGATCGTCACCCTGCTGCCGCTGATCAAGCGCCTGGGCATTCAACTGATCAGCCTCACCGGCAACCCCGATTCGCCGCTGGCCAAGGCTGCCGAAGTCAACCTGGACGCCCGCGTCGCTCACGAAGCCTGCCCGCTGAACCTGGCGCCCACCTCGTCCACCACCGCGGCCCTGGTGCTGGGCGACGCCCTGGCCATCGCCCTGCTGGAAGCCCGCGGCTTCACCGCCGAGGACTTCGCCTTCTCGCACCCCGGTGGCGCCCTGGGCCGCCGCCTGCTGCTCAAGGTGGAGAACGTGATGCATGCCGGCGACGAACTGCCGCAGGTGCAACGCGGCACCCTGCTCAAGGACGCGCTCATGGAAATGACCCGCAAGGGGCTGGGCATGACCGTGGTACTGGAGGCCGATGGCCGCCTGGCCGGGATCTTCACCGACGGTGACCTGCGCCGCACCCTGGACAAGGCCATCGACGTGCACAGCGCGCGCATCGAGCAGGTCATGACACCGCATGGCAAGACCGCCCGCGCCGAGATGCTGGCCGCCGAAGCCCTGAAGATCATGGAAGACCACAAGATCAGCGCGCTGGTGGTGGTCGACAAGGAAGACCGCCCCGTGGGCGCCCTGAACATGCACGACCTGTTGCGTGCGGGAGTGATGTAAATGACCCAGAACCTGCTGCAACGCGGCCAGGCCGTGAAGCTGGCCGTTTTCGACGTCGACGGCGTACTGACCGACGGTCGTTTGTACTTCCTGGAAGACGGCAGCGAACTCAAGACCTTCAATACCCTGGATGGCCAGGGTATCAAGATGCTGATCAACTCGGGGGTGGCCACGGCCATCATCACCGGGCGCAAGAACCCCATCGTCGAGCGCCGGGCCAAGAGCCTGGGCATCGCCCACCTGTTCCAGGGCCGCGAAGACAAATTGGTGGTATTGGACGAGCTTCTGGCGCAACTGGGCCTAAGCTATGAACAGGTAGCCTACCTGGGCGATGACCTGCCCGACCTGGCGCCTATTCGCCGCGTCGGCCTGGGCATGGCGGTGGCCAACGCCACGGCATTCGTGCGCGAACATGCCGACGGCGTCACCCAGGCCCGTGGCGGCGAAGGCGCCGCCCGCGAGTTCTGCGAGCTGATCCTGCGCGCCCAAGGCAACCTCGAAGCGGCCTTGGCCGCCTATTTATAGAGTTTCCCATGCCGAGCAAAAAACTGCGCAACCTACTGCTGTTCTGCGTCATCGTGGCGATCTTCGTCTCGGTCGGCTATTGGAACATCAACCCGGACACTTTCCTCGAAAAGCCCGCCGCGGCCATCGACGACAGTGCCATCGACTATTACGCCATCAACGCCCACAGCGTGCAGTACCTGCCGGATGGGGGCGTGCAATACCGCATGACCGCCGACAAGGTCGAGCACATGCAGGCCAGCCAGATCACCAAGGTGACGAACCCGGACATGAACCTGTACCGTGGCACCGTATTCCCATGGCATGTGACCAGCGACAAGGGCGAAGTGAACCCGGACGGCACCCAGGTCGAGCTTATCGACAACGTGCGCATCGCCCGTACCGACCAGAAAGACCGCCCTACCCTGATTACCAGCACACGCATGACGGTATTCCCACAACAGCAATATGCGCAGACAGACCGAGACGTTAGAATCGACGGCGCCGGTGGCGTCTCTACGGGCAAGGGCATGAAGGCATATTTGAAAGACAGCAAGATCAACTTGCTGTCCAACGTAAGAGGATTGTATGAGGCTCGTTAAAACCCTCCCTTTATTGCTCTCCCTGGGCTCTGCACTGGGGAGCGTTAGCGCCTGGGCACTGCCAACGGACCGCGACCAGCCGATCCACATCCAGTCCGACGATGCGCAACTGGATGACAAGCAGGGCGTGGCTGTCTACAAGGGCAACGTGATCATTACCCAAGGCACCATGAAGATCACCGGCAACACCGTGACCATCACCCGCAACGCGCAGGGCGACGTGGACACCTTCACCTCCGTGGGCAACCTGGCCTACTACGAGCAGAAGCCGGCCATCGACAAGCCGATCGTGCAGGGCTGGGGCAAAACCATCCAGTACCAGTCGGCGCTGAACCACATCACCCTGATCGACCAGGCCAAGGTGGTGAACGACGGCAATACCTCCGAAGGTGAGAAGATCATCTACGACACCGTCAAGCAGGTGGTCAACGCTGGCCGTGCCAATGGCACCAAGATCACGGCGCCGCGTCCACGGATCGACATGGTCATCCAGCCGAAAAGCAAAACCGACCAGCAGCAGGGCAAGTAATGGCGACTCTCAAAGCCCAGCACCTGGCCAAGGCCTACAAGGGCCGGCAAGTGGTGCGTGACGTCAGCATGTCCATCGAAAGCGGGCAGATCGTCGGCCTGCTGGGGCCCAACGGCGCCGGCAAGACCACCTGCTTCTACATGATCGTCGGCCTGGTGCAGGCGGACCAGGGTCGCGTGCTCATCGACGACCTGGACGTCAGCCACCAGCCGATGCACGGCCGCGCACGCTCCGGTATCGGCTACCTGCCACAGGAAGCCTCGATATTCCGCAAGCTGTCGGTGTCGGACAACATCATGGCGATCCTGGAGACGCGCAAGGAGCTGGACAAGCCCGGGCGCCTAAAGGAGCTGGAAAGCCTGCTGCAGGAGTTCCACATCACCCATATTCGCGACAACCTGGGCATGAGCCTGTCCGGTGGTGAGCGGCGCCGAGTGGAAATCGCCCGCGCCCTGGCCACCGCGCCCAAGTTCATCCTGCTGGACGAACCGTTCGCCGGTGTCGACCCGATTTCGGTCGGCGACATCAAGCAGATCATCCACCACCTCAAGAACAAGGGTATCGGGGTGTTGATCACCGACCACAACGTTCGCGAGACACTGGACATCTGCGAAACCGCTTACATCGTCAACGATGGCCAGCTGATCGCCGAGGGCGATGCCGAAACCATCCTGGCAAACCAACTGGTGAAAGAGGTTTACCTCGGTCACGAGTTCCGCCTGTAAAGGCGAGGTGTTTGGCTTGATGCCTGGGCGTGTCGCATTTTTTTAGCCCCACGGGGCTTTTATTGCGGCATCGCTCTAGGCAAACACTTCGGTTTCAGGCATATAATTTGCTTACGACAAAAGCCGAGAGCCTCGGCGCCCTGTAGTGGATGGCGCTTTGCGCCGGCGAATAAGGTGTTAAGCCCCTGCCATGAAACCATCGCTCGTCCTAAGAATGGGCCAGCAACTGACGATGACACCGCAGTTGCAACAGGCCATCCGCCTCCTCCAGCTCTCCACCCTGGACCTCCAGCAGGAAATCCAGGAGGCCCTGGAATCCAACCCCATGCTCGAGCGCCAGGAAGAAGGCGACGATTTCGACAACAGCGACCCGATGGCCGACAAGGCCGAGCAGCAGGTCACGCCGGAAATCCAGGAGCCCAGCTACCAGGAAACCACCGCACCCACCGTCGACAACCTCGAAGACGGCGAGTGGAGCGAACGCATTCCCAATGAGCTTCCCGTCGACACCGCCTGGGAAGACATCTATCAGACCAGCGCCAGCAGCCTGCCCAGCAACGATGACGACGAATGGGACTTCACCACCCGCACGTCGGCCGGCGAGAGCCTGCAGAGCCATCTGCTGTGGCAACTGAACCTGGCGCCCATGTCCGATACCGACCGGCTGATCGCCGTCACCCTGATCGACTGCATCAACAATCAGGGCTACCTGGACGAGACCTTGCAGGAAATCTGCGACTCCTTCGACCCGGAGCTCGACATCGAGCTGGACGAAGTCGAGGCCGTGCTGCACCGCATCCAGCAGTTCGAGCCCGCCGGCATTGGTGCCCGCGACCTTAGCGAGTGCCTGCTGCTGCAATTGCGCCAGATGCCCGCCAAGACCCTGTGGCTGGCGGAAGCCCAGCGTCTGGTGGCCGAGTACATCGACCTGCTGGGCAGCCGCGACTACAGCCAGCTGATGCGGCGCATGAAGCTCAAGGAAGACGAACTGCGCCAGGTGATCGAACTGGTGCAGAGCCTCAACCCGCGCCCTGGCTCGCAGATCGAGTCCACCGAAGCCGAATACGTGGTGCCGGACGTGATCGTGCGCAAGGACAACGAACGCTGGCTGGTGGAACTGAACCAGGAAGCGGTGCCGCGCCTGCGGGTCAACCCTCAGTACGCCGGCTTCGTGCGCCGCGCCGATACCAGCGCCGACAACACCTTCATGCGCAACCAGTTGCAGGAAGCGCGCTGGTTCATCAAGAGCCTGCAAAGCCGCAACGAAACCCTGATGAAGGTGGCCAGCCAGATCGTCGAGCACCAGCGTGGTTTCCTCGACTATGGCGACGAGGCCATGAAGCCACTGGTACTGCACGATATCGCTGAAGCGGTGGGCATGCACGAGTCGACCATTTCGCGGGTGACCACGCAGAAATACATGCACACGCCGCGCGGCATATACGAGCTGAAATACTTTTTCTCCAGCCACGTCAGCACCTCCGAAGGCGGTGAATGCTCGTCCACGGCAATTCGCGCGATCATCAAGAAACTGGTTGCCGCCGAAAATCAGAAAAAGCCATTGAGTGACAGCAAGATCGCTGGTTTACTGGAGGCACAAGGCATCCAGGTAGCCCGCCGCACTGTCGCCAAGTACCGTGAATCCCTTGGGATCGCGCCGTCCAGCGAACGCAAGCGGTTGATGTGATCCTGGCGGCGCGCAAGCGCCGCCGGTGGGCGCGCCAGATGAGCCACAGCGTTCCAGTGGCAGGTTATCCGACCTGTCTCTTTATGCACTGGCAATAAGGAGAAAGCGGTATGCAAGTCAACATCAGTGGACATCAACTGGTTGTGACCGACGCCATGCGCACTTACATCGGTGAGAAACTGGACCGATTGGAGCGCCATTTCGACAAGATCACCAACGTGCAGGTCATCATGGAGGTCGAGAAGCTGAAACAGAAAATCGAGGCCACCCTGCGCGTACCCGGTGGCGAAGTAGTGGCCAACGCGGAGCATGACGACATGTACGCGGCCATCGACCTGCTCACCGACAAGCTCGACCGCCAACTCAAAAAGCATAAGGAAAAACAGCAGAGTCTGCTGCAAGGCGCGACTGCCCGCTGACCCTCCCCACTCATGACTCAACTTCAACATATCCTGACCCCCGGCCGTTCCCTCGTGAACGTGCCGGGCGGCAGTAAAAAGAAAGCCATCGAAACCATCGCCACCTTCTTTGCTCGCGAAGTGCCGGGGCTGGAGATGCAGGTGGTGTTCGACAGCCTGATCGCCCGTGAAAAACTCGGTTCCACCGGTTTTGGCAACGGCATCGCCATCCCCCATTGTCGCCTGCCCGGCCTGACATCGCCGGTCAGCGCCCTGCTGCACCTGGAACACAAGATCGACTACGACGCCATCGACGGCGCCCCCGTGGACCTGATCTTCGTGCTGCTGGTGCCCCAGGAAGCCACCAACGAACACCTGGCGCTGCTCAGCCAGATCGCCAGTATGCTCGACCGCGCCGACGTGCGTGAGCGCCTGCGTTCGGCCAAGAGCAGCGAAGCACTCTATCAAGTGGTTCTGGACGAACAGAAAGGTCATTGACCATGCGCCTGATCATCGTCAGCGGTCGCTCCGGCTCGGGCAAGAGCACGGCCCTGGATGTACTGGAAGACAACGGCTTCTACTGCATCGACAACCTGCCGGCCGGGCTGCTGCCGGAACTGGCCGAGCGCGCATTGATACGCACCGAGCTGGCCCAGCCACTGGTCGCCGTGTCCATCGACGCCCGCAACCTGCCTAGCGACCTGTCACGCTTCCCGCAGTTGCTGCAGGAAGCGCGGGACAAGCACATCCAATGTGATGTGTTGTACCTGGACGCCGACGAGGAAACCCTGCTCAAGCGTTTCTCCGAAACACGGCGGCGCCACCCGCTCAGCAACACTTCGCGCTCGCTGGCCGAGGCGATTCGGGTGGAAACCGACTTGCTCAGCCCGATCGCCGACCTGGCCGACCTCAAGATCAACACCACCCATCTGAATCTCTACCAGTTGCGTGACTCCCTCAAGCTGCGGCTGCTGAACAAGCCCGAGCCGGGCACCGCGTTCCTGATAGAGTCGTTCGGGTTCAAGCGGGGCATGCCGGTGGACGCCGACCTGGTGTTCGACGTGCGCTGCTTGCCCAACCCCTACTGGAAGCCCGAACTTCGCGACCATTCGGGGCTGGAACAACCGGTCATCGACTACCTGGCGGCCCAGCCGGATGTGGAAGAGATGTACCAGGACATCGCCAGTTACCTGCAAAAGTGGTTGCCGCGCTTCGCCGCCAGCAACCGCGCCTATGTCACCATTGCCATCGGTTGCACCGGCGGGCACCATCGTTCGGTCTACATTACCGAACGCCTGGGCCAGGCTTTGCAGCAGACGCTCAAGAACGTTCAGGTTCGCCACCGCGACCTCAGTTGAAAGGACCCCCACCGCGATGCCCGCTCGTGAAATTGAAATCATCAACAAGCTTGGCCTGCATGCTCGCGCAGCGGCCAAGTTCGTCGGCGTGGCCGGTAAGTTTCCTGATTGCCAGGTACGCATTGGCCGCAACCCCGATAGCCTGATCGACGGCAAGAGCATCATGGCCGTGATGATGCTGGCGGCCGGCAAGGGCACGCAGGTGTACTTGAAGACCGAAGGCGAGCAGCAGGAAGAAGCCATGGCGGCGATTGTCGAACTGATCAACAACAAGTTCGACGAAGGCGAGTGAGCGCCCTGCCCCGCTCAGCAAAAAGCCCGGCCTAGTGCCGGGCTTCTTCGTACAGCGCTGACCCGTGAAGGCGTTCAACCCCGACTCTACAACGGCGCAAACCGTGCCAGCGCTTCGGTGACGATGATCGCCGCGCCTGCCAGCAACAGCGCACTGCCCAACAGCAAACGCAAGCGCGTGAACACCAGGCGCCGGTTCATCAGGCAATGGCAGCCCGGTAGCGACGCTCCACTTCGGCCCAGTTGACCACGTTGTAGAAGGCGTTGATGTATTCAGGGCGACGGTTCTGGTACTTCAGGTAGTAGGCGTGTTCCCACACATCCAGGCCCAGGACAGGCGTGTTGCCGTTCATCAACGGGCTGTCCTGGTTACCGCTGCTTTCAACCACCAGCGTCTTCTGCGGGGTGACGCTCAGCCAGGCCCAGCCACTGCCGAAGCGGGTCAGCGCAGCCTTGGTGAAGGCCTCCTTGAAGGCGTCGAAGCCACCCAGCTCCTTGTCGATGGCCTGGGCCACGGAGCCCTGGGGCTGCCCGCCGCCCTGAGGCGCCATGACCTCCCAGAACAGGGAATGGTTGGCGTGCCCGCCGCCCTGGTTGATCACCGCACCCTGAAGCTTCTCGGGTAGCTGCTTCACCGCGGCGACCAGCTTTTCAACCGGCCATTCGGCGTATTCGGTGCCGTCCACGGCCGCGTTGAGGTTGTTGATGTAGGTCTGGTGGTGCTTGGTGTAGTGGATTTCCATGGTCGCCGCATCGATGTGCGGTTCCAGGGCGTCATAGGCGTAAGGCAGCGCAGGCAAGGTATAAGGCATTTCAGTGAACTCCATGGTGAGGGGCCGTCTGGCCCCGTTGCTCCTGGCCAAACAGCAGCCGGCTGGTGCGCGGGTACTCGCCATGCTCGCTGATGAAAGCCAGCAACTCGGCGTAAGTCTTGCTGCTGTGGCGCAAGGCGGCTTCACGCAGCGCAGGCGTCAGCCGTGGGTCCTGGGCGGCCTGCAGCAGGCGCTGATGGATGGCGCACAGGTATTCGGCACTCTCTTCCGGCTGCATCAGTCGCAGGTGCAGGTCTGCCAGGTTGTGATGGGAAATCACGCAGGCTGCCACCGCCTCGTCGACATCCGCCCAGCGTTCGAACAACACCTGGGCCAGCGCGAGAGCTTGCAGGTACAACTCCCGCGCATCGACCAGTTCGCCTCGGGCAAAGCAGGCGTTGGCCATTTCGATGGTGCGTTTCCAGTGCTGCATGGTGTGCCTCCGAAGCGGTGAACGGCGATCAGATACCGCCGGCGGTGAGCTTTTCCGGGTCCAGCAGGGTTTCCAGCTGGCTGCGCGACAGATCCGTGTGCTCCAGGGCCACGTCGATGATCGGGCGGCCTTCCTTGTAGGCGGTCTTGGCGATTTCGGCCGCCTTGAGGTAGCCGATGATGGGGTTCAGGGCCGTGACCAGGATCGGGTTGCGCGATAGCGCCTCCTTGAGCTTGGCCTCGTTGACCTTGAAGCTGGCGATGGCCTTGTCGGCCAGCAGGCGGCTGGCGTTGGCCATCAGCTCGATGCTCGACAGCAGGTTCTGGGCAATGATGGGCAGCATCACGTTGAGTTCGAAATTGCCCGACTGCCCCGCCACGGCGATGGTGGTGTCATTGCCGATGACCTGAGCGGCGACCATGGCGGTGGCTTCCGGGATCACCGGGTTGACCTTGCCCGGCATGATCGAGGAGCCAGGCTGCAAGCCTTCCAGCTCGATCTCGCCCAGGCCCGCCAGGGGGCCGGAGTTCATCCAGCGTAGGTCGTTGGCGATCTTCATCAGCGACACGGCGGTGCCCTTGAGCTGGCCAGAGACCGCCACGGCGGTGTCCTGGGAGCCGATCAGGGCGAAGAGGTTCTCGCCCTGGGTGAATTCGACGCCCGTCAGCAGGCTCAGCTGATGGCTGAAACGCCCGGCGAACTGCGGGTGGGCATTGATGCCGGTCCCCACGGCGGTGCCGCCCTGGGCCAACGCCTGCAGGCTGGGCAGCAGGCCACGCAGGTGGCTGATGTTGGCGCGGATCTGGGCCGACCAGCCATTGAGCACCTGGCTCAGGCGCACCGGCATGGCGTCCATCAAGTGGGTACGGCCGGTCTTGACGTAGGCATGCACCTGCTCGGCCTTGCGGTCCAGCACCTGCACCAGGTGCTCAAGGGCCGGCAGCAATTGCTCGTGCAGCGCCAGGGCCGCGCTGACGTGAATGGTGGTGGGAATGATGTCGTTGCTGCTCTGGCCACAGTTGACGTGGTCGTTGGCGTTGACGGTCTCACCCAGGCGACGAGTGGCCAGGGTGGCGATCACTTCGTTGGCGTTCATGTTCGAGCTGGTGCCGGAACCCGTCTGGAAGATGTCCACCGGGAAGTGCTGCATGAAGTCCTCGCGCAGCAACTGCTGGCAGGCCTGGACGATGGCGTCGCCCTGGGCAGCGCTGATCTGTTCCAGTTCGACGTTGGCCTTGGCCGCGGCGGCTTTGGCCAGTACCAGGGCGCGAATGAACTGGGTGGGCATGCGTTGCTGGCTGATCGGGAAGTTATCCACCGCGCGCTGAGTCTGGGCACCGTACAGGGCCGCCTGCGGCACCTGCAGTTCGCCCATGCTGTCACGCTCGATTCGGGTATTACTCATCGGGATGTCCTTGCAGCAGATCGGAAAAGGAAATCGATGGCTCCAGCGTGCACACGGCCAGTTGCCGTCCGTGCTGGTGCCACAGTTGCAGATGCTCGGCGTTGCGCGCGGCCAGGCGCATGTCGCGCAAAGGGCGGTACGCCTGGTCCAGGCACAGGCAGCGCCAGTGCCAGGGCAGCGCCGGGTCGGTGGCAGTGTCCAGCAGCAGGCGGAAAGCGGTGCGGGCCACGGTCCAGGCGCTGGCGGCGCCGCAGCTGATGAGGAAACGCCCTTCGGCCATGTAGTCTTCGATGATGCGCGGATCGTTCGGGATCAGTGCGCAGCGGATCTGCCGGCTCAACCAGCGCCAGTTTTCCAGGTAGGACTGTTCTTGAACGGCGGACTTCATCGACGCGGCCTCATGGCGATAATGATATTTATTATTAAGTGATAATGGGAATCATGACAAGCACAAACAAAAAAGGCGTGTCGCTGGGCAAGCGACACGCCTTCAGTTGTGGAGTGGAGTCTTCGCCCGGCTCCACGGAATTCCCCCTGTGGGACCGGGCGAAGCTCGGGAAAAGAACGACGCGGTGTCAGCTACCCGCCACGGTCATCCTTTCGATCAGCACCGAGCCGGTGCGCACGTTGCTGCGCAGCTCCAGGTCGCTGCCAATGGCGACGATCTGGCGAAACATATCCTTCATGTTGCCGGCAATGGTCACTTCCTGCACCGGGAACTGGATTTCGCCGTTCTCTACCCAGAAGCCTGCCGCGCCACGGGAATAATCACCCGTGACCATGTTCAGGCCATGCCCCATCAGCTCGGTGACCAGCAGGCCACGGCCCATCTGTTTGATCAGTGCCGCCTGGTCCTGGTCGCCGTGGGTGACAAACAGGTTGTGTACACCGCCGGCGTTGGCGGTGCTCGGCAGGCCCAGTTTGCGGCCCGAGTAGGTGCTGAGCACGTAGGACACCAACCGGCCATTTTCGACGAACGGCTTGGCACAGGTAGCCAGCCCGTCACCGTCAAAGGCGGCGCTGCCCATGGCGCGCTGCAGGTGGGGGCGCTCGTCCAGGGTCAGCCATTCAGGGAACAGTACCTGGCCCATGGCGCCTTCCAGGAACGACGACTTGCGGTAAAGGTTGCCGCCGGAGATGGCACCCAGGAAGCTTCCGAAGAGGCCACCGGCCAGCTCGGCACTGAACAGCACCGGCACTTCGCAGGTAGGCACCGGGCGGGCGCCCAGGCGGCTGGCAGCCCTTTGCGCGGCCCGCAGGCCGATGCTGCCGGCGTCAGCCAGCAATTCACCCTGGCGGTTGACGTCATACCAGTAATCACGCTGCATCTGGCCGTCAGCTTCGGCGATCATCACGCAGCTGAGGCTATGACGGGTGGAAGCGTAACCGCCGATGAAGCCATGGCTGTTGCCATACACGCGGCAGCCCTGATGGCTGCTCAACGTAGTGCCATCGGCGTTCTTGATGCGTGGATCGGCGTCGAACGCGGCTGCCTCGCAGGCCAGGGCTCGTTCGATGGCCTGTTCGGGGCTGATGTCCCAGGCGTGGTACAGGTCGAAGTCCGGCAGGTCACGGGCCATCAGGCTGGCGTCGGCCAGGCCGGAGGCCTCGTCTTCGGAGGTATGCTTGGCGATGGCCAGGGCGGCCGCCACGGTTTCGCGAATGGCGTCCGGGCCGCTGGCCGAGGTGCTGGCCGAGCCTTTGCGCTGGCCTACGTACAGGGTAATGCCAAAACCCTGGTCACGATTGAACTCCACGGTTTCCACTTCACGCTGGCGCACCGAGGTCGACAACCCCTGTTCCAGCGACACCGCCACTTCACAGGCACTGGCACCCTGGCGCTTGGCTTCGGCGACGATCTGCTCGACCTGTTCCTGCAGGGCCGGCAGCGCCGCGGGACCGACGCTTTGAATTGCGTTCATGGTGTTCTCCACTCAAATTCTGCATTCGTCAGGGGGTCAAGCTACGACCGGGCCGGACAAGCGGCCCCTGACTGGTTATCATGGCGGCGTTTATTAGCGGACTGCCCCCATGGTTGATTCTTACGACGACTCCCTCGACGAGGGAAAAAGCAAAACTCAGGTCAAACGCGAGCTGCACGCGCTGGTTGATCTCGGTGAGCGCCTGACCACACTCAAGGCCGATGTACTGGCCAAGCTGCCGTTGACCGACGGTTTGCGCCGTGCCCTGGCCGAAGCGCCAAAGCACACGGCCAACATCGCGCGCAAGCGGCATATCCTGTTCATTGGCCGGCTGATGCGCGACCAGGACACTGATGCGATCCTGCAACTGCTCGATCAACTCGATGCCTCCACTCGCCAGTACAACGAACGCTTCCACAACCTGGAACGTTGGCGCGACCGTCTGGTGACCGGCAATGACGAAGTACTGGACAAGTTCGTCAACGAGTACCCCGACGCCGACCGCCAGCACCTGCGCCAGCTGATCCGCCAGGCCCAGCACGAGACCGCGCAGAACAAGCCGCCAGCGGCCACGCGCAAGATCTTCAAATACATCCGCGAGCTGGACGAGACTCAGCGCGGACTGCGCTGAGCAGCTGCAAGCCTCAAGCGGGAAGCCGTACTGCTCAAGCCTTCAACTTGCCGCTTCCCCCTTGCAGCTCACAGGCGCCGCTAGGCGCCTGTGCCCCCCACGGTGATCGCATCAATTTTCAGCGTCGGCTGGCCCACGCCCACCGGCACTGACTGCCCGTCCTTCCCGCAGGTACCCACGCCGCTGTCCAACGACAGGTCGTTACCCACCATCGACACCTTGCTCATGGCCTCCGGCCCATTGCCGATCAGCGTCGCGCCCTTGACCGGGGCGGTAATCTTGCCGTCCTCGATCAAATAGGCCTCGCTGGTGGAGAACACGAACTTGCCGCTGGTGATGTCCACCTGCCCGCCCCCCAGGTTGGCGCAGTAGATGCCGCGCTTCACGGACGCGATGATCTCCGCCGGGTCGCTTTCGCCACCCAGCATGTAGGTATTGGTCATGCGCGGCATCGGAAGGTGGGCGTAGGACTCGCGGCGGCCGTTGCCGGTCGCAGCCATGCCCATCAGTCGGGCGTTGAGCTTGTCCTGCATGTAACCCTTGAGCACGCCGTTCTCGATCAGCGTGGTGCATTGGGTCTGGGTGCCTTCGTCGTCCACGCTCAGCGAGCCGCGGCGGCCGGCCAAGGTGCCGTCATCGACGATGGTGCACAGCTTGGAGGCAACCATCTCGCCCATGCGGCCGCTGTAGTTGGAACTGCCCTTGCGGTTGAAGTCGCCTTCCAGGCCGTGGCCCACGGCTTCGTGCAGCAGCACACCGGACCAGCCCGACCCCAGCACCACTGGCAAGGTGCCCGCTGGCGCCGGAATGGCCTCCAGGTTCACCAGCGCCTGGCGCAGCGCCTCACGGGCGTAGCCCATGGCGCGGTCCTCCTGCAGGAAATAACGGTAATCGGTACGCCCGCCACCGCCGTGGCCGCCGCGCTCACGACGGCCATTGTGCTCGACGATCACACTGACATTGAAACGCACCAGCGGGCGCACGTCGGCGGCCAGGCTGCCGTCGGCAGCCGCCACCAGAATGCGCTCCCAGACGCCAGCCATGCTCACGCTGACCTGCTGGATACGCGAGTCCAGGGCACGGGTGGCGATGTCGACGCGTTTGAGCAACTCGACCTTCTCGGCGCGGGTCAGCACGTCCAGGGGGTTGTCCGGGGCATAGAGCTGCGCCACGTCCTGGCTGCTGAACGCTTGCACCCGGCCATTCTGGCCAGCGCGGGAAATCGAACGGGCGGCTCGTGCCGCTTGCACCAGTGCGTCCTGGTTGATGGTGTTGCTGTAGGCGAAACCGGTTTTCTCGCCGGACTGGGCACGCACGCCCACGCCCTGGTCGAGGTTGAAACTGCCTTCCTTGACGATGCCGTCTTCCAGCGACCAGGATTCGGAAATCTGCCCCTGGAAATACAGGTCGGCAGCGTCGATACCCGGCCCGGCGAGTTCGCCCAGCACCGACTGCAGGCTGTCCAGCGTCAAGCCGCCGGGTGCCAGCAGGTGTTCACTGACGGTGGATAACATCTCGCTCATAATTACTCCGCGATAGACGCAGGCCGCGTGGCGCCCTGCGAGAAAAAGCGCCGGTGACTGGCCACCGGCATCCGCGCCCGTATGGACGCTTGTTCGCTGCTGTCACGTTCGGCCAGCAGCACGGCTTCGCCCTGATCCTGTTCGGCGACGATTCGCCCCCACGGATCGACGATGGCCGCGTGCCCGTAGGTCTCGCGCGGCCCTGGGTGGGTTCCGCCCTGGGCCGCCGCCAGGACGTAGCATTGGGTTTCGATGGCCCGGGCGCGAATCAGCACTTCCCAGTGCGCCGCCCCGGTCACCGCCGTGAACGCCGAGGGCGCGGTGATCAGCTCGGCCCCCGCCTTGCGCAACTCGCTGTACAGCTCCGGAAAGCGCAGGTCATAGCACACCGTCAGCCCCACGCGCCCTACTGGCGTATCGGCTACCACCACATTCTGACCATGAGCATAGTAGTCCGACTCGCGGTAGCGGCCACGGCTGTCGGCCACGTCCACATCGAACAGGTGCAGTTTGTCGTAACGCGCCACTTCGTGCCCCTGGTCGTCCAGCAGCAGCGAGCAGGCGTGCACCTTGGCGTCAGGCTGGCCCTGCGGCGGCAACGGCAGCGTTCCGCCCACGATCCATAAGTTGAGGTCGCGGGCCGCCTGTTTCAACCATGGCAGTATCGGGCCCTGACCAAGGGCTTCCTGACGCCCGATATCGGCGCTGTCGCTACGGCCCAGGCCCCAGAAGTTTTCGGGCAGCACCGCGAGTTTCGCGCCGCCGGCGGCGGCCTGTTCCAACAGGCGACGGGCGCTGGCCAAATTCACCAGAATATCGCTCTGGCTGACCATTTGAATCACTGCCAAGGACATGACGGGCTCCTGCTTCTGTCAGTTTGCTTTCTGGAAAGGCTTGTCGAAAGTAATCTTAGGCTCTTTCCACGGCCCTTCGACCTTGTATTGCACGCTGGCGAAGCGCGCCACGCGGTCGCCCAGCAGCTTGTCCACCAGGAACAGCGCGCCGCCCACGGCCGGAGCGCCCACCAGCAAGGCGGCGATCGGCAGGTTGGTGGTCACCGGCAGGGTCACCAGCAGCTTGGCATCGACGCGGTCCTGGTTCATGTCCAGGGTGCCGTTGAGCTCAAGGTTGGTCGACGGCCCGGTCATGGTGATCGGTTCGCGGGTGACGAACACGCCGTTGCTGGCCACCAGCAGGCCCTTGACCCGGTCGTAGCCCAGCCCTTTGCCCACCAGGTCGGAAAAGTCCAGGCGCAGGCGCCGGCCAATGGAGTTGAAGTTGAGCAACCCGAACACCCGTAGCGCCTGGGCACCGCCCTCCACTTCGACGAACTGGCCACGGTTGAGGGTAGCATCAAGGCTGCCCGAGAAACGCTTGAGCGCAGCCCATGCAGGCGAGCCCGGCCAGCTGCCGTCGACATTCAATTCGAAGTTCTGGCTGGTGGTGCTGGGCGCGTAGCCCCAGGCCTTGAGCACGTCAGCCAGGTTCTTGCCCTTGAGGTTGCCTTTCAGCCAACTGGCCGATGCCCCCGGTGCGCCTTCCCAACTGCCCTGCCCTACCAGGCTGATGCCCTTGAGGCCCAGGTCCAGGTCCTTCAGCGCAATGCCCTTGCCGTTGGGGCGAATCTTCAGTGCCCAGGCGCCCATCAGGTCATTGCCCTGGTACAACTTGAGGATCTTCACGTCCACGGCCGGAATCTTGCGCGGGTCCACGGAAGCCAGTGGGTCAGGGGCGTTTTCGTCGGTCACGGCTTTCGGGTCCGGGGCGGGCAGGCGCACGGTCTGCATGTCCACCAGGATCGGTACGCCCTTGGCGTCGGGCAGGCTGGCGGTGCCGTTGAGCTGCTGGCTGTCCACCGACAGGTTCCAGGCGCTGGCGCTGCGGTTGAGCAACACGCGAGCCTGGTCCAGGTCGAAACCGAAGCCGGTGACCTTGCCGATTTTCAGGTCAACGCTATTGAGTGTCTGCCGCGCGCTGCCGCCGGGGTCGTCACCGGCGTAGCGGTCCACCTGGGCCTTCCACGGCGTGACATCCAGTGTGTCCAGGCTGCCGCGCACGCGCAGGCCCTTGTCGGCCGGCAGTTGCGGGGTGCCCTTGCCCAACAGCAATTCGCCACGGCCATCGGCCAGTTTGCCACCGGGGGCCAGGTAGCCCAGGGTGGCGAGGTCGGCATAACTGACGTCGATACGCCGGTCGGCGCCCTGCAGGTTCATCTGGAATTGGGTATCGCGGCTGTCCGTGGCCGCCTTCCCGAAGGGCGCCGGCAGGTCGATGGCCAGGCCCTTCAGATCACTCTTGATGCTCAACTGGCTGTTGTTGCCGCCCAGGCTGACCTGCAACTGGTAGGGCAAATCGCCCGACGCCGGCAGTTTGGACGAGACTTGCAGCCAATCGGTCAGGCGCTGCAGGGCAATACTGCCCTTGGCAGTGATTCGGGTCAGCGGGCTGCCCGGCTTGCCTTCGGCGAAGATCTGCGCGCTCACTGGCCTGTCGAAGGCCTGGGCTGTGATGCCCTGGCCACTGAGGCCCTTGGCGAAGTCGAAGCGGAAATCACCTTTGAGCTGGCTCAGGTCCAGGGCCGGGTCCTTGATCTTGAGGTCGGCACCCTCGGTCTTGAAGTCGACCACCACCTTCGGCTCGTCGCCCTTGACCAGGGGAATATCGAGGTTGAGGTTGCCAGCAAGCGGGCCAGTGCCCTGCCAGCCAGCGAAGATCGGCCCGGTACCGATGGGCGCGTCCTGGAGAATCTTGATGCCGTCGCCCAGGGTGCCGTCGAAATCACCTTTCACATACAGGTGCGAATGCTGATCGGCCGGCACGTGGGGCACGGTCACCTGCACATCGCTGACCTGGGTGCCCAGCAATTGGCCTTTGCTGGCCTCGATGCGCACGTCACCGTCCTGAATGAACACATCACCGGCTACCTTGGACACTTCCGGCCAGCCGGGCTGGAACGCCAGGCGCGCGTCATGCACCTTGAAGTAAAGGGTGATGCTGCGAGCGTGGTCCGGTGCCGCATGGCTGAGCGAGCCCTGATACTGGAAGTAGCCCTGGTCCACGGCGCCTTCCAGAACCGCGGTGCGCAGCCAGTGGTCCACCGCCGGGCTCAGCACCTGCGGCAGGTACTTGGCGGTGTAGCGGCCGTCACCGTGGGTGAGGCCCACGCGCAGGTCCATGTAGGGTTCCACGTCAGGGGAGAACGGCAGGCGTATCAGGAAGTCGCCAGCGATGTCACCCTCGTCGCCCTTGACCTTCAGGTACGGCGCCACCAGGGTGAAACCGTCATGGTTGAGGGTCCAGGTCAGGCGGGCATTGGCCTGGTGGTAGTACCAGGGGTTGGCGAAAATGGGGTACAGGTGCAGCATGAATTTATCGGTGGCCAGACGCAGTTCCCCGTGGCCCAGGTCGCCACTGATGGCGCCACTGACGCTACCGGCCGCTGGCGCGCCGTGGGTGGCCTGGAAACCGACATTGTCCAGGTTGGCGGCAAAACTCAGGCGATCGTCCCCGGTGGCCTGCGGGCGATAGTCGAGCAATACGTTGCGCAGCCCGCCCGTGACCTTCAGCGCATCGATGACCGCCGCGACTTTGTCGGGGACCGGCACCAGGCTGTCGAGTACTGGCGTGATCGGGGTCAGGTCCAGGCGGTCGGCCTGCAGGTGGTAGGTCTGTTGAGTGCTGTCGGTGGCATCAGCCTCACGCAGTTGCAGGCGTGATTCCCAGCGGGTCTTGCCCAGGTTCAGCGCCAGTGAGTCGACCGTCAGGTCGTACCCGCCGCCGCTGCGCTGGAACCAGGCATTGAGCGCCAGGTTGTCGATACGTGTAGCCTTGCGGTCGGCGTAGGCGCCCTGCAGGGTGGGGGCGTTCAGGCGCACGGCGGCGCTTTGCAGCGCGCCCTTGTCCCAGTCGAGCCAGAACTCACCACCGGCCTTGAGCTGGTCGGCCTTCCATTGTTGCAGCAGTCGGGGCGGCAGCCAGCGCGACCAGTCACTCTGGGGCAGGCTCAAGTAGGCTTGTACCCCAGCATCCTGCCAGTGCGCGGCGTCGATGCGGGTGCGCAGGTTCAAGGCCACCGGCTGGCCATCGGGCAGGGTCAGCCGCAGGTCGAGGCGTTGGCGACTGTACCCGGTGGTCAGGGTGGCGCCCACGTAGGTGAGGGTCAGGGGGGCGCGGTCGCAGGGCTCCAGGGTCAACTGGCTGTCGAGCAATGACACCTTGCCCACTTGCTGCAAGCGCTCGAGGATCTGCCCAGGGTCCATCGGCCCGTTGTTCTGGGCCGGCACACCCTTTAGGGCCCACTTGCCGTCCTGATCTTCTTCGGCCGTCAATTGCAGCCCGCTGACCTGCAGGTGGGCAAGGCGTACCTGGCGGCTGCGCAGGCTGGCCAACAATGCCGGCACCACGCGCACCTGGTCCAGGCGCAGGGCGCTGTCGCCCTCGCCCACCATCACGTCATGGGCCAGCAGCACTGGCGCCATGCCGCTCCAGCGCCCCTCCAGGCTACCGATGCTCACGGGCAGGCCCAGGGCCTGGCTGGCCTTGTCCTGCACCTCATCACGGTATTGGTCCACCAGCGGCACCAACTGGCGCCCCAGGCTCACGTACAGCGCCACCAGCACCGCCAACAGCGCGCACAGCCCCAGGCCCCAGCGCGTCAGCGCGCCGAGCCAGCGTGTCACGAACGCCATGGGCAACGGTTCCGGGCACAGGCAGCGAGGTCAGTGGCCACTAGGCACAGGGGGGTGAACGAAATCAGAGCAGCACCACGTCGTATTGTTCCTGGGAGTACATGGACTCTACCTGAAAGCGAATGGTTCGCCCGATAAAAGCCTCCAGTTCGGCCACATTGCCCGATTCTTCGTCCAGAAGGCGGTCGACCACCCGCTGGTTGGCCAACACTCTATAGCCTTCGGCCTGGTAAGCACGGGCTTCGCGAAGAATTTCACGGAAAATCTCGTAACAGATAGTCTCCGGCGTCTTCAGCTTGCCCCGCCCCTGGCAACTCACGCAGGGCTCGCAGAGCACCTGTTCCAGGCTCTCGCGGGTACGCTTGCGGGTCATCTGCACCAGCCCCAGCTCGGTGATGCCGATGATGTTGGTCTTGGCGTGGTCGCGCTCCAGCTGTTTTTCCAGGGTGCGCAGCACCTGGCGCTGGTGCTCTTCGTCTTCCATATCGATGAAGTCGATGATGATGATGCCGCCGATGTTGCGCAGGCGCAGTTGCCGGGCAATGGCGGTGGCCGCTTCCAGGTTGGTCTTGAAGATGGTCTCTTCCAGGTTGCGGTGGCCGACGAAAGCGCCGGTGTTGACGTCGATGGTGGTCATGGCCTCGGCCGGGTCCACCACCAGGTAACCGCCGGACTTGAGCGGCACCTTGCGGTCCAGGGCACGCTGGATCTCGTCTTCCACGCCATACAGGTCGAAGATTGGCCGTTCCCCTGGGTAATGCTCCAGGCGGTCGGCGATCTCGGGCATCAGCTCGGCAACGAACTGGGTGGTTTTCTGGAAGGTTTCCCGCGAGTCGATACGGATCTTCTCGATCTTGGGGCTGACCAGGTCGCGCAGGGTACGCAGGGCCAGGCCCAGGTCTTCGTAGATCTCGGTGGGCGCGCCGACAGTCTTGATCTGCAGGCCGATCTGGTCCCACAACCGGCGCAGGTAACGGATGTCCATCATGATTTCGTCAGCGCCCGCGCCCTCGGCGGCGGTGCGCAGGATGAAACCACCTGCCTCCTTGATGCCCTCCTGGGCCACGCAGTCGCTGACCACTTTCTTCAAGCGCTCGCGCTCGGCCTCGTCTTCGATCTTCAAGGAGATGCCGACATGGCTGGTGCGCGGCATGTACACAAGGTACCGCGACGGGATCGACAACTGCGTGGTCAGGCGCGCGCCCTTGGAGCCGATGGGGTCCTTGGTGACCTGAACCACCAGGCTCTGGCCTTCGTGCACCAGGGCACTGATGGTCTCCACCGCCGAGCCTTCGCGCAGGGAAATTTCCGAGGCGTGGATGAACGCCGCCCGCTCAAGGCCGATGTCGACGAACGCCGCCTGCATGCCGGGCAGTACGCGAACCACCTTGCCCTTGTAGATATTGCCGACGATGCCGCGGCGCTGGGTGCGCTCTACGTGCACTTCCTGCAACACACCGTTTTCCACCACTGCCACGCGTGATTCCATCGGGGTGATGTTGATCAGGATCTCTTCACTCATGGCAGGGTCTCGTCAAGGATAGTCAGCGAAAATGATGGATTTCGTCGTGAATGTCGACGCTTCCATTCTTGCTTCGAGCAGCGCGGCTCAACGCGCCGGCAGGTTCTGCCAACAGGGTATGCCGAAATGCCCCAGCAGGTCTGCGGTTTCGCACAAGGGCAGCCCTACTACCGCAGAATAACTGCCCGCCAGGCTTTCGACGAATATCGCTGCCAGGCCCTGGATGGCGTAGGCGCCAGCCTTGTCCCGGGGTTCGCCACTGGCCCAGTAGGTGTGTGCCTGTTCGAGGCTGATGGGACGAAAACGCACGCGGCTGGCGACACTGCGCACTTCGCAGCGCTGCTCGTCGACCACGGCGATGGCCGTCAGCACCTCGTGCTCGCGACCCGACAGCGCCGCCAGCATGGCCAGGGCGTCGCTTTCGTCCACGGGTTTGCCAAGGATGCGACCGTCGAGCACCACGGCGGTGTCGGCCCCCAGCACCACGCCATTTGGGTGCGCGGTGCTGGCACGCAGCAACGCAAGCCCGGCCAGGGCCTTGTCGCGCGCCAGGCGCTCGACATAGGCTGGCGCCGGCTCACCGGGCAACGGGGTTTCATCGATGGAGGCGCTGAGGGGCGTGAACGCAACACCGATCTGGGTGAGCAGTTCGCGCCGTCGGGGAGAGCCGGAGGCCAGGTAAAGCGGATTCATCAAGACGTCTCCCTGTCGGTTGTCGGGTACCGGGCGCCCGTCCGGGCCCCACTCAGTTGATGCCCAGGCGGCGGCGCAGGCCTCGCAGGGCAAAGCTGACCCACGGCCACAGCAAGGCGCTCATCAAGGCTGGCAGCAGCAGCGCCAGGGTTGGCTGGCGGTTGCCGGTCAGGGCGCTGAGCCACAGCTGGGCCAACTGGCCCAGGCCGAACACCACCAGGATGACCAGGCTCTGCTGCCACACGTGGAAGGTGCGCATGCGCTGCAGGAGGGACAGGATCAGGAAACTGATCAAGGTCAGGATCATCGCGTTCTGGCCCAGGTAGGTGCCGTATAGCACATCCTCGGCCAGGCCAAGCACGAACGCCGTGGTCATGCCGATCCTGTGTGGCAGCGCCATGGTCCAGAAGGTCACCAGCAAGGCCAGCCACAGGGGGCGCAGGATTTCCATGAACTGCGGCAGCGGCGAAACGCTCAGCAGCAGGCCAAGGACAAAGGTGAACCAGACGAACCAGCCGTTGCGCGGCCGCGTGCTGTTGACCATCAGTGTCTCTCCCGCGAGGTGCCGTGGGCAGGCTTGGCCGGCGCGGTGGCAGGCGCCGCCGCCGCCGGCGTGGCGGGCGTGTGGCTATTGGCGGCGGGGGCCGAATGGCCGTTGACCGGGGCGGCCGGGGTGGCCGACGCGCCAGCCGGCGTGGCGGCCGCAGCGGGTACGGCCGGGGCCGGCGTGCCAGGGGCAACCTGGCCCTGATGATCGGCGGCTTCCTGGGCTTGCGCGGCTTCGGTGGCACGCTGCTCGGGCGAGCGGCTGTCGGAGAACACCAGCAGCAGGTACCGGCTGCGGTTCAGGGCGGCGGTAGGCACGGCACGGACGATGGCGAACGGTTGGCCGGAGTCGTGGATGACCTCTTTCACCGTGGCCACCGGGTAACCCGCGGGAAAGCGCTGCCCCAGGCCGGAGCTGACCAGCAGGTCGCCTTCCTTGATGTCGGCGGTATCCGCCACATGGCGCAGTTCCAGGCGTTCCGGGTTGCCGGTGCCGCTGGCGATGGCACGCAGGCCGTTGCGGTTCACCTGCACCGGAATGCTGTGGGTGGAGTCGGTCAGCAGCAACACCCGCGAAGTGTACGGCATCAACTCCACCACCTGGCCCATCAGGCCGCGGGCATCGAGGACGGGCTGGCCCAGGAATACCCCATCGCGCTCACCCTTGTTGATCAGGATGCGCTGGGTGAAGGGGTTGGGGTCCATGCCGATCAGTTCGGCCACCTCCACCTTCTCGTTCACCAGCGCCGAAGAGTTGAGCAACTCGCGCAGGCGCACGTTCTGCTCGGTCAGGGCCGCCAGCTTCTGCAGGCGGCCTTGCAGCAGCAAGGCTTCGGTCTTGAGTTTTTCGTTCTCGGCCACAAGCTCGGTGCGGCTGCCGAACTGGCTGGCCACGCCCTGATACAGGCGTTGAGGCAGGTCGGTGATCCAGTACGACTGCATGAGTACCAGCGACATCTGGCTGCGCACTGGCTGCAGCAGCGTGAACCGCGCATCGACCACCATCAGGGAGATCGACAGCACGACCAGTACCAGCAGGCGCACGCCCAGCGAGGGACCCTTGGAGAAAAGCGGTTTAATAAGCCGCTCCTCCCAGGCTGATGTTCATTGGCTCATTCATACGGCTTCAAACCGGCCCGGATGCAGATTGACAGAAAATGCGCCAACGACAGGCGCAGGCCCGAGGTCGACAGCGCAAACTGTAGACCGGGCCCCGTGGTTGCCGCCAGCGAAGTTTATTCGCTGGAGAGCAGGTCCATGGTGTGCTTGTCCATCATTTCCAGGGCACGGCCGCCACCGCGAGCCACGCAGGTCAGCGGGTCTTCGGCGACGATCACCGGCAGGCCGGTTTCCTGGGCCAGCAACTTGTCCAGGTCACGCAGCAGGGCGCCACCACCGGTCAGCACCAGGCCACGCTCGGCGATGTCGGAAGCCAGTTCCGGCGGCGACTGCTCCAGGGCGCTTTTCACGGCCTGGACGATGGTCGCCAGCGACTCCTGCAGAGCCTCCAGCACTTCGTTGGAGTTCAGGGTGAAGGCACGTGGCACGCCTTCGGCCAGGTTGCGGCCGCGCACGTCGACTTCACGTACTTCGCCGCCCGGGTAGGCGGTGCCGATTTCCTGCTTGATGCGCTCGGCGGTGGACTCGCCGATCAGGCTGCCGTAGTTGCGGCGCACGTAGGTCACGATGGCTTCGTCGAAGCGGTCGCCGCCCACACGCACGGACTCGGCGTACACCACGCCGTTCAGGGAGATCAGGGCGATCTCGGTGGTACCACCACCGATGTCGACCACCATCGAACCGCGGGCTTCCTCGACCGGCAGGCCGGCACCGATGGCGGCGGCCATTGGCTCTTCGATCAGGAACACTTCACGGGCACCGGCGCCCAGGGCCGATTCACGGATGGCGCGACGTTCCACCTGGGTGGACTTGCAAGGCACACAGATCAGCACGCGCGGGCTTGGCTGCAGGAAGCTGTTTTCGTGAACCTTGTTGATGAAGTACTGGAGCATCTTTTCGCAGACGCTGAAGTCGGCGATCACGCCGTCCTTCATCGGACGAATGGCTGCAATGTTGCCCGGTGTACGGCCCAGCATGCGCTTTGCCTCGGTACCGACGGCAACGACACTTTTCTGATTTCCGTGGGTCCGAATGGCCACTACCGAAGGCTCATTCAGGACGATACCGCGCTCACGCACGTAAATAAGGGTGTTGGCAGTGCCCAGGTCGATGGAAAGATCGCTGGAAAACATGCCACGCAGTTTCTTGAACATGGGAAAGTGACCCTAGGCAACGCGTGGGTAAAAAAGTGCGGCAAACTCTAACAACGGCGGGGATTTTGGGCAAGGCGCCAATATGTTAAATTGGCTGTTTTTCCGAGCAGGCCCTCACTCAATCGCGGCCATATGACCGTAGAATTGGCGTTCTGTTCCGACAATCTAACACACGGGCCGGCAGTTGATCCGTTTCCGTGCTGTTTTCCACTGGAGATACCCATGGCGCTTGATCGCTCCGACGTGGAAAAAATCGCTCATCTGGCCCGCCTGGGCCTGACTGAAGCCGATCTGCCACGCACCACCGATGCACTCAACAGTATCCTGGGTCTGGTCGACCAGATGCAGGCGGTCGACACCAGCGGCATCGAGCCCCTGGCCCACCCGCTGGAAGCCAGTCAGCGCCTGCGCGCCGACCAGGTCACCGAAAGCAACCACCGCGAGGCCTACCAGGCCATCGCGCCCGCGGTCGAGAACGGCCTGTACCTGGTTCCGAAAGTCATCGACTAAAAGGGAAAAGAGCCTGCCATGCATCAAATGACTCTGGCCGAGATCGCCCGCGGACTCGCCGACAAGAAGTTTTCTTCCGAAGAGCTGACCCGCTCCCTGCTGGCGCGCATCGCCCAGCTGGACCCGCAGCTCAACAGCTTCATCACCGTCACCCCGGAGCTGGCCATCGCCCAGGCCCAGGCCGCCGACGCCCGTCGCGCCACCGGTGAAACCGGCGCTCTGCTGGGCGCGCCGCTGGCCCACAAGGACCTGTTCTGCACCCAGGGCGTGCGCACCAGCTGCGCCTCCAGGATGCTCGACAACTTCACCGCCCCCTACGACGCCACCGTGGTATCGCGCCTGGCCCAAGCCGGCGCGGTCAGCCTGGGCAAGACCAACATGGACGAGTTCGCCATGGGCTCGGGTAACGAAAGCAGTTTCTACGGCGCGGTGAAGAACCCGTGGAACCTGGCCCATGTACCGGGCGGTTCGTCGGGCGGTTCGGCGGCCGCAGTGGCAGCTCGCCTGCTGCCAGTTGCGACAGGTACCGACACCGGTGGTTCTATCCGACAACCGGCAGCTTTTACCAACCTGACCGGCCTGAAACCGACGTACGGTCGCGTTTCGCGCTGGGGCATGATCGCTTACGCCTCCAGCCTCGACCAGGCGGGTACCTTCGCCCGCACGGCTGAAGACTGCGCCCTGCTGCTGCAAGGCATGGCCGGTTTCGACCCGCAGGATTCCACCAGCATCGACGAGCCCGTGCCGGACTACAGCGCCAGCCTCAATGGCTCGCTGCAAGGCCTGCGCATCGGCCTGCCGAAGGAATACTTCGGCGCGGGCCTGGACCCGCGCATTGGTGACCTGATCCAGCAAGCGGTCAAGGAACTGGAAAAACTGGGCGCCACGGTCAAGGAAATCAGCCTGCCGAACATGCAGCACGCCATCCCGGCGTACTACGTGATCGCCCCAGCCGAAGCGTCCTCCAACCTGTCGCGTTTCGACGGCGTGCGCTTCGGCTACCGCTGCGAGAACCCGGCCGACCTTACCGACCTGTACAAGCGCTCTCGCGGCGAAGGCTTCGGCATTGAAGTGCAGCGCCGGATCATGGTCGGCGCCTACGCCCTGTCGGCCGGTTACTACGACGCCTACTACCTGCAGGCGCAGAAGATCCGCCGCCTGATCAAGAACGACTTCATGGCCGCATTCCACGACGTGGACGTCATCCTGGGCCCGACCACGCCGAACCCGGCCTGGAAGATCGGCGCCAAGAACGCCGATCCGGTCGCCGAGTACCTGGAAGACGTTTACACCATCACCGCCAACCTGGCCGGGCTGCCAGGGCTGTCCATGCCCGCGGGCTTCGTCGACGGCTTGCCGGTGGGCGTGCAACTGCTGGCGCCGTATTTCCAGGAAGGCCGCCTGCTCAACGTCGCGCACCAGTACCAGCAGGCGACTGACTGGCACACACGTTCGCCCGAAGGCTTCTAAGGAGAAAACCGTATGCAATGGGAAGTCGTCATCGGGCTGGAGATTCACACCCAGCTCACCACCCAGTCGAAGATTTTCTCCGGCAGTTCCACCACGTTCGGCTCCGAGCCCAACACCCAGGCCAGCCTGGTAGACCTGGGCATGCCCGGCGTGCTGCCGGTGCTGAACCAGGAAGCGGTGCACATGGCGGTCAAGTTCGGCCTGGCCATCGACGCCGAGATCGGCCAGCACAACGTGTTCGCCCGCAAGAACTACTTCTACCCCGACCTGCCCAAGGGTTACCAGATCAGCCAGATGGAACTGCCGATCGTCGGCAAGGGCCACCTGGACATCACTCTGGAAGACGGCACCGTCAAGCGCATCGGCGTGACCCGCGCGCACCTGGAAGAGGACGCCGGCAAGAGCCTGCACGAAGACTTCAACGGCCTGACCGGCGTTGACCTGAACCGTGCCGGCACGCCGTTGCTGGAAATCGTCTCCGAGCCGGACATGCGCAGCGCCAAGGAAGCCGTGGCCTACGTCAAGGCCATGCACGCCCTGGTGCGCTACCTGGGCATCTGTGACGGCAACATGGCCGAAGGCAGCCTGCGTTGCGACTGCAACGTGTCGATCCGCCCCAAGGGCCAGGTCGAGTTCGGCACCCGCTGCGAGATCAAGAACGTCAACTCGTTCCGGTTCATCGAGAAGGCCATCAACAGCGAAATCGCGCGCCAGATCGAACTGATCGAGGACGGTGGCAAGGTCATCCAGCAGACCCGCCTGTATGACCCGAACACCAACGAAACCCGCGCCATGCGCAGCAAGGAGGAAGCCAACGACTACCGTTACTTCCCCGACCCGGACCTGCTGCCCGTTGTGATCGAGGATGCGTTCCTGGACACCGTGCGCGCTACCCTCCCCGAGCTGCCACCGGCCAAGCGCGAGCGCTTCCAGAGCCAGTTCGGCCTGTCGGCCTACGACGCCAGCGTATTGGCTTCCAGCCGCGAACAGGCGGACTATTTCGAGAAAGTGGTGGGCATCAGCGGCGACGCCAAACTCGCCGCCAACTGGACCATGGTGGAACTGGGCAGCCTGCTGAACAAACTGGGCGTGGAAATCGAGCAATCGCCGGTCAGCGCCGAGCAATTGGGCGGCATGCTGCTGCGCATCAAGGACAACACGATCAGCGGCAAGATCGCCAAGATGGTCTTTGAAGCCATGGCCAATGGCGAAGGCAGCGCTGACGAAATCATCGAAGCCCGCGGCTTGAAGCAGGTGACCGACAGCGGTGCCATCGAGAAGGTACTGGACGAAGTGCTGGCGGCCAACGCCGAGCAGGTCGAACAATACCGCGCCGCCGACGAAGCCAAGCGCGGCAAGATGTTCGGCTTCTTCGTGGGCCAGGCCATGAAAGCCTCCAGGGGCAAGGCCAACCCGCAACAGGTGAACGAACTGCTCAAGAGCAAGCTCGAAGGCTGACCTGCCCCACGGCTCCGCGCTTCACCCATCCCCTGCGGGACCGAGCTTCGCCCGGTTCCACAGGGCAATGGCAAGGCTGGAGCAGCGTTGGACGACATGGAGACCGCTGCATGCTGCGCCTGGCCTTCCCCCTGCTGTTGCTCACCCTCCTCGCCGGCTGCGCCAACCACATCATCGACCCCCGCGGCTACGATGAAACCGGGATGGCCACCTACTACGGCGCCCAGCATCAAGGCAAGCGCACCGCCAGCGGCGAGCGTTTCGACCAACATGCCCTGACCGCCGCCCACCGCCAGCTCCCCTTCGGCACTCGCGTACTGGTGACCAACCTCGGCAATGGCCGCAAGGTAGCGGTGCGCATCAATGACCGCGGGCCTCATACCCGTGGGCGTTTGATCGACGTGTCACATGAAGCGGCAGAGCAGTTGGGCATGATCGGTAGCGGAAGCGCGCGAGTGCGGGTACAAAGTCTGAGCGACTGATTCCTTATCTGCGGAGCCTTCCCCATTTTCGACCTGGATTCCCTTACCACCTTCAGCCTGCTGCAACTGGGCGCAGGCCTGGTACTGCTTCTGCTGGGCGCCGAACTGATGGTGCGCGCCGCCGTGCGCCTGGCCGCCAGCTTCCATGTGCGGCCGTTGATCATCGGCCTGAGCGTGGTCGCCCTGGGCAGCAGTGCGCCGCAGATGGCGGTCAGCCTGCAAGCGGCCTTCAACGCTGCTCCCGACATTGCCGTGGGCAGCGTGTTCGGCAGCAACATCTTCAATGTGCTGGTGACCCTGGGCCTGTGCGCGCTGATCATCCCCCTGCGCGTATCGCGGCAACTGGTACGCCTGGACATCCCCCTGATGATCGCCGCCAGCGCCCTGGTCTACGCCCTGGCCCTGAACCAGACCATCGGCCGGCTCGAAGGCGCGGTTCTGCTGGCCGGCCTGGTCGGTTACTGCTACCTGCTGGTGCGCCAGTCGCGGCACCACGGCCGCCCCCATGGGCGTGCGCACGCCGCGCCGCGGTCCGGCCACGCGCCCTGGTTGAGTACCGTGCTGCTGGCCGCCGCCGGGCTGGGGCTGCTCATCTGGGCGGGCCACCTGATTCTCGACGCGGCGGTGGAGCTGGCCACCGACTACGGGTTCTCCGACCGCATCATCGGCCTGACCATCGTCGCGGTATGCACCTCCCTGCCTGAACTGGCGACTTCACTGATCGCGGCCATCCGTGGCGAACGGGAAATCGCCGTCGGCAACGTGGTGGGCAGCAACCTGTTCAACCTGCTGGGCGTGCTGGGCCTGACCGCCGTCGTCGCCCCTGCCCCCTTGTCGGTATCGCCCAATGCCCTGGCCTTTGACCTGCCGGTGATGCTTGGCGTCGCCGTGCTGTGCTTGCCGCTGTTCTACTCCGACTACCGCATCACCCGCGCCGAAGGCCTGGTGCTGCTGGGGCTGTTTACCGCCTATGGCCTGCACGTCATCACCTTCACCACCGGAATGGCCCTGGCCGGGCGGCTGGAACACCTGATGCTGTTTTACGTCCTGCCGGTGCTGGCGCTGTTCGTGCTGCTCAGCACGCTGCACGCCTGGCGCCGGCAACATTGAGAGAGGAGAAGCCGATGTCCGACAACAACAAATCAGGCGTCCAGATGCGCCGCCAGGTCATGGGCGACGCCTTCGTCGACCGCGCCCTGGGCAATGCCACCGAGTTCACTCAGCCACTGCAGGACTTCGTCAACGAACACGCCTGGGGTGGCGTATGGAACCGTGGCGGCCTGGAACTGAAAACCCGCAGCCTGATCACCCTGGCCGCGCTGACCGCGCTCAAGTGCCCGCAGGAGCTCAAGGGCCACGTGCGTGGTGCCTTGAACAATGGCTGCACGGTAGAAGAGATTCGCGAGGCGTTGCTGCACTGCGCGGTGTACGCCGGCGTACCGGCGGCTATCGATGCCTTCCGGGCGGCCCAGGAAGTCATCGACAGCTACCAGCAGCCTTAGCCGCGCGCGCGCCGCTTGAGCGCGTACGCCAGCGCCAGCGCGACCAGCCAGATCGGCATCAGGATCACCGAGATACGGATGCCCGGGGTGAGGTACATCACCAGAATGATGCCAGCCACGAACAGCAGGCACAGGTAATTGGTGAACGGGTAACCCCAGCTCTTGAAGAAGGTGTCCTCGCCGGCCTGGCGCTTGGCGTTGCGGAACTTCAGGTGGGTAATGCTGATGATCACCCAGTTGATCACCAGAGCCGCCACGGCCAGGGCCATCAACAACGGGAACGCCTGGCCCGGCATCAGGTAATTGATCAGCACGCACACCCCGGTGGCAACCGCCGACACCGCCAGGGCGGTCAGCGGCACCCCGCGTTTGTTGACCTTGAGCAGTGCCCTGGGCGCATCGCCCTGCACCGCCAGGCCGAACAGCATGCGGCTGTTGCTGTACACGCAACTGTTGTACACCGACAGCGCCGCCGTCAGCACCACGGCGTTGAGCAGCGTGGCCACCAGGTTGCTGTCCAGGGCATGGAAGATCAGCACGAACGGGCTGCCGCCGGTCACCACCTTCTGCCACGGGTACAGCGACAGCAGCACCGCCAGGGCGCCCACGTAGAACAGCAGGATGCGGTAGATCACCTGGTTGGTGGCACGCGGAATACTGTGCCTGGGGTCGGCTGCTTCGGCCGCGGTGATGCCCACCAGCTCCAGGCCGCCGAACGAGAACATGATCACCGCCATGGCCATGGCCAGGCCGGCGATGCCATTGGGGAAGAAGCCGCCGTGTTGCCACAGGTTGGCCACCGACGCCTCGGGCCCGCCGTTACCGCTGGCCAGCAGCCAGGCACCGAAGCCGATCATGCAGACAATGGCCGCGACCTTGACCAGCGAGAACCAGAACTCCATCTCGCCGAACACCTTCACCTGGGTGAGGTTGATCAGGTTGATGAGCACGAAGAACACCAGGGCCGACACCCAGGTCGGCACGCCTGGCCACCAGTACTGCACGTAGATGCCCACGGCGGTCAGTTCCGCCATGCCCACCAGCACGTACACCACCCAGTAGTTCCAGCCCGAGGTAAACCCCGCCAGCCCACCCCAGTAACGGCTTGCAAAATGGCTGAAGGAACCGGCGACCGGCTCGTCCACCACCATTTCGCCCAGTTGGCGCATGATGAAGAAGGCCATGAGGCCTGCGATGGCGTAACCGAGGATCACCGATGGCCCCGCCATGTTGATGGTCTGGGCAATACCCAGGAACAGCCCGGTGCCGATCGCACCGCCCAGCGCGATCAGCTGGATGTGACGGTTCTTCAGGCCCCGATGCAAACCCTCGGGGGATGATTGTTGGTCCATTGAAGCTTCCTTGAGCTCGGATGACTGCTGGCTGGCAGGTGAAGGCGCACAGGATCTAGATCCAGCCGCCCCACTGCAATAGGAAAATGCCGATATTCGTCGTAATAGCGGCGGCAACGGTGGTAATCACGATGATCGCCGCCGCCAACTGGTGGTTGCCATTGGCCGCGCGGGCCATGACATAGCTGGCCGCCGCGGTCGGGCTGCCGATGTACAGGAACAGGATGCCCAGCTCGGCACCGCGGAAACCCAGCAGCCATGCCACCAGGGTGCCCAGCAGCGGCAGCCAGACCATCTTCACCAGGCTGGCGCTGATGGCCAGGTCGCCACTTTCACGCAGGGCGGCCAGCGACAGGGTGCCGCCGATGCAGATCAGCGCCAGGGGCAGGCTCATCTGCGCCAGGTAGTCGCCGCTGGTCAGAATCCAGTTGGGCAGGCCAACCTGGAAGTAGGCCATGGGGGCGGCCGCCAGCACGCTGATGATCAGCGGGTTGCACACCACGCTTTTGAAGATGCTCCATGGGTCGGACTTGATATTGGGGCTATAGATGGCCAGCACCACGGTGGACAGGCTGTTGTAGAGCACAATCACCAGCCCGGCGAGAACCGCCCCCAGGGAAATGCCCTGGTCGCCGTACATGCTGCCGGCCAACGCCAGGCCGACCACGCCGTTATTGCCACGGAACGCGCCCTGGGTATAGATGCCACGGTCCTGGGGTGGGCTGCGCCACAGGGCCATGCCCCAGGCGAGGGCGAAACTGGCGAAGGTCACCACGACGAAGTAGATCAGCAGGCCGGGCTTCATGGCCGCGTGCAGGTCGGCGTGGTAAATGCCCAGGAACAGCAGCGCCGGCATGCAGACGTTGAAGACCAGGGCCGAGGCTGTGTAGATGAAGGTGTCGTTGATAGCGCCGATGCGCTTGAGGAAAACGCCCAGGAACAGCATGGCGAACACCGGTGCGGTGATGTTCAGCGTCTGTATGAAAATGGCCAGCATGCCAAGGGAACCTGATTGCCCGAATTTAGGGGGCCAATGATAAGCCCTCCGGGGGGTGGGACGCTGATAGATTTTTGCTGTAGCTACCAGCCTCATCGCGAGCGGGCTTTGCTCCCACAGGGGTCTGCGTGGGAGCAAAGCTTGCTCGCGATGACGCCAGTGACATCACCCCATCACTCAGGTCACCGGCGCCGGGTTGAACAGCACGATGTCGTTATGCAGCTTGTGCCTTTCAGCCCAGGTCTGTTGCTTGCCGCTGGCGACATCCAGATAGTAATGGAACAACTCCCAGCCCAGTTCTTCGATGGTCGCGCGGCCGGTAGCGATACGCCCCGCGTCGATGTCGATCAAATCCGGCCAGCGCCGCGCCAGCTCGGTGCGGGTAGAGACCTTGACCACCGGGGCCATCGCCAGGCCATACGGCGTGCCCCGCCCGGTGGTGAACACATGCAGGTTCATGCCCGCCGCCAGTTGCAGTGTGCCGCAGACAAAGTCGCTGGCCGGGGTGGCGCAGAAAATCAGGCCTTTGCGCTGAACCCGCTCGCCAGGCCCCACCACCGCGTTGATAGCGCTGTTGCCAGACTTGACGATGGAGCCCAGCGACTTCTCGACGATGTTCGACAGCCCGCCCTTCTTGTTGCCAGGCGTGGTGTTGGCGCTGCGGTCGGCCTCGCCCTTGGCCAGATAGCGGTCGTACCAGTCCATCTCGCGCACCAGGGCCTCGGCCACGGCCGGGGTTTCGGCCCGGGAGGTCAGCAGGTAGATGGCGTCGCGCACTTCGGTCACTTCAGAGAACATCACCGTGGCGCCAGCACGCAGCAGCAGGTCGCTGGCATACCCCAGCGCCGGGTTGGCGGTGATGCCGGAGAAGGCATCACTGCCACCGCATTGCATGCCCAGGATCAGTTCGCTGGCCGGGACCGTCTCACGGCGCCGGGCATCGAGTTTTTTCAGGCGCACCTCGGCCAGCTCCATGATCTGCTCGATCATTTCGGTGAAGCCGTGGCTGGAGTCCTGCAAGCGGTACAGCCAGGGCTCGCTGAGGTCTACGGAAGCATCGTCCTCGTGCATCACCTGCCCGGCCTGCAGTTTTTCGCAACCCAGGCTGATCACCAGCGCTTCACCGCCCAGGTTGGGGTTGCGCGCCAGGTTACGCACAGTCCGGATCGGAATATAGGCATCGGTGGCGGTGATGGCCACGCCGCAGCCGTAGCTGTGGGTCAGCGCTACCACGTCATCCACGTGGGGGTATTTGGGCAACAGTTCATCACGGATACGCTTGACCGCATGGTCCAGCACCCCGGTCACGCACTGCACCGTGGTGGTGATGCCGAGGATGTTGCGCGTACCTACCGTGCCGTCAGCATTGCGGTAGCCCTCGAAGGTAAAACCTTCCAGCGCTGGCAATGCCTCGGGTACTGCGTCCGACATCGGCAGGCTGTCCAGCGCCGGGGCGGTGGGCATGCGCAGCAAGTCCTCGCGCACCCAGGTGCCGCGCGGGATAGGCCGGAGGGCATAGCCGATGACCTGGCCGTAGCGAATCACTTCGCCGCCCTGGGGAATGTCCACCAGGTTGACCTTGTGGCTCTGCGGCACATGTTCCAGGGTAACCAGCGCGCCGGGCAGCTCGGTGCCGGCAGGCACGCCCTGGTCGTTGACGATTACCACGACGTTGTCGCGCTCGTGCAGGCGAATCACCCGCGGCGAGTCAGCGTGCTCAATTAACTGCATGAAACCCGCTCCTCAAATTTTGGCTGGGGACAACTGGTCGACCGGTTTGCGCGAGCCTTTGCTCGGCGGGTCGGTCAGTTCCACCCGCTTGATCTGGCCGACGATCACCAGGTAGCTGAGCACCGCCACCAGCGCGTTGGCGCCGACGAACACCAGGGCCCACTTGAACGAACCGGTGGTGCTGATGATGTAGCCGATGACGATCGGCGTGGTGATCGAGGCAATGTTGCCGAACATGTTGAACAGACCACCGCTCAGGCCGGCGATCTGCTTGGGTGAGGTGTCGGACACCACCGCCCAGCCTAGCGCACCCACCCCTTTGCCGAAGAACGCCAGGGCCATGAAGCCCACCACCATCCATTCGATGTTCACGTAGTTGCAGGCAACGATGGTGGTCGACAGCAGCAGGCCGCCGATGATGGGCGCCTTGCGGGCGAACGTCAGGGAATGCCCACGGCGCAGCAGCCAGTCGGAAATGATGCCGCCCAGCACACCGCCGATGAAGCCACAGATGGCTGGCAAGGAGGCGATGAAGCCCGCCTTGAGGATGGTCATGCCCCGCTCCTGCACCAGGTATACCGGGAACCAGGTCAGGAAGAAATAAGTGATACCGTTGATGCAGTACTGCCCCAGGTACACACCAAGCATCATGCGGTTTGTCAGCAGTTGACGCACGTAATCCCATTTCGGGCCTTCGCGCTTGCCTTGTGGCTTGTCGTCCATGTCGACCATGCCGCCATTGCTGGCGATGTGTTCGAGTTCGGCCTGGTTGATCATCGGGTGCTGGCGCGGGCTGTGGATAACCTTCAACCAGACCAGGGAGAAGACGATACCGATCCCGCCCATGATCATGAACACATGCTGCCACCCGAAGCTGAAGACGATCCAGCCCATCAGCGGCGCGAACAGCACGGTGGCGAAGTATTGCGCGGAGTTGAAGATCGCCGACGCAGTGCCCCGCTCAGCGGTGGGAAACCAGGCGGCGACGATGCGCGCGTTGCCCGGGAACGATGGCGCTTCGGCCAGCCCCACCAGAAAACGCAGCATGAACAAGGCGACCACGGCGGTCGACAGGCCGAAGTCACCGACGAAGCCTTGCATCACGGTGAACAGCGACCAGGTGAAAATGCTCAGGGCGTAGACCTTCTTCGAGCCGAAGCGGTCCAGCAGCCAGCCACCGGGGATTTGCCCAGCCACGTAGGCCCAACCGAAGGCAGAGAAGATGAAACCCAGGGTAACGGCGTCGATGCCCAGGCTTTTTTGCAGGCTGGAACCGGCAATGGCGATGGTCGCACGGTCGGCATAGTTGATCGTGGTCACGACGAACAGCATGAGCAGGATCAAATAGCGGACGTGCGTCTGCTTGACGGCTTGCATGAAGGTGTACTCCCACTGATTATTTTTTTTAACGCGGGTCTTTCATTCACGGTGTAACACTGCAGGCGCTGGCAAACCAGCGCCTGCAATTCTGCTGCAGGCGCATTTTCAGCTTACTGCGGGCCCATCTTGTCCATCAGGGCAGCCAGCATTTCGTACTCTTCGCCGGTCAGGTCGGTCAGCGGGGTACGTACCGGGCCTGCGTCGTAACCGGCGATCTTGGCGCCTGCCTTGACGATACTGACAGCGTAGCCAGCCTTGCGGTTACGGATGTCCAGGTACGGCAGGAAGAAGTCGTCGATCAGCTTGCCAACCGTGGCGTGATCCTCGCGGGCGATGGCGTGGTAGAAGTCCATCGCGGTTTTCGGGATGAAGTTGAACACGGCCGAGGAGTACACCGGCACGCCCAGCGCCTTGTAGGCCGCGGCGTAGACTTCGGCGGTAGGCAGGCCGCCCAGGTAGCTGAAGCGGTCGCCCAGGCGACGACGGATGGAAACCATCAGTTCGATGTCACCCAGGCCGTCCTTGTAGCCGATCAGGTTCGGGCAGCGCTCGGCCAGGCGTTCCAGCTGGGTGGCGTTCAGGCGGCAGACGTTGCGGTTGTAGACGATGACGCCGATGTTCACCGATTTGCACACGGCCTCGACGTGGGCGGCGACGCCGTCCTGGCTGGCTTCGGTCAGGTAGTGCGGCAGCAGCAGCAGGCCCTTGGCACCCAGGCGCTCGGCTTCCTGTGCGTATTCGATGGCCTGGCGAGTGGCGCCGCCGACGCCGGCGAGGATAGGCACGCTGGTAGCGCAGGTGTCGACAGCGGTCTTGATGACTTGCGAGTACTCACTGGCTGCCAGGGAGAAGAACTCACCGGTGCCGCCGGCGGCGAACAGCGCGCTTGCGCCGTAGGGGGCCAGCCACTCCAGGCGCTTGATATAGCCAGTGCGGTCAAAGTCGCCCTGTGCATTGAAATCGGTCACCGGGAAAGACAGCAGGCCGGCGGAGAGGATGGACTTCAGTTCTTGTGGATTCATTATTCGAACACCCTGGTTTGCATGGAAAGTGCGCTCAGCCTTCGCTGATGTCGTACGTCATCGTACAACTGAAATAACGAATGCTCAATAGGGTGTGCGACGAAATGTCATGGAGGGATTGCGGGGGCCGCTTCCCGACCAAGCTCGGGAAGCAGGCACAGCCTTCGGTGGCACCGCAGGTCTATCTGCAGTGCCGCCAAAGGCTGAGTGCTGGAGGCTATTGATTCAACGGCCGCGAAAGGTGTGGGACCGAGCTTGCTCGGGAAGCAGGCACCACCGACCTAGGCGGTCGCCTGCGCCTCTTCATGAGCCTGGCGCAGCCGCTCGCGGCTGTTGGTCAGGTGCAGGCGCATGGCCGCGCGGGCGGCATCGGAGTCCTGACGAGCAATGGCTTCGTAGATCTCTTCATGCTCGCGGCTCAGGCGGTTCATGTAGTGCTGCTGGTCGTCATGAGCCAGGCGCGCCGAGTTGAGCCGGGTGCGCGGAATGATGCTGGTGCCCAGGTGGGTCATGATGTCGGTGAAGTAGCGATTACCCGTGGACAGGGCGATCTGCAGGTGGAACTGGAAGTCCGACGCCACCGCATCGCTGGCATGGGCGGCGCTTTCGGCCAGGGCATCCAGCGCCGCGCGCATCGCCGCCAACTGCTCGGGCGAGCGGCGCTGGGCCGCAAGGCCCGCCGACTCGACTTCCAGGCTGATGCGCAGTTCCAGCACCGCCAGCACGTCACGCAGGGTGACAATGGTGGCCGGGTCGATACGGAAGCCGCTGGGGCTGGGCGTGTCGAGCACGAAGGTGCCGATGCCATGGCGGGTTTCCACCTGCCCCGCCGCCTGCAGGCGCGAAATGGCTTCACGCACCACGGTGCGGCTGACGCCCTGCTCCTGCATGATCGCCGACTCGGTCGGCAACTTGTCACCGCGCTTGAGCTCACCCTTGAGGATGCGCTCTGTCAGCACGGTGACCAGTTCCTGGGCAAGGCTGCGGGGCTTGCGGCGCCCGCGCGGCTGGGCGGTTGGGGTATCCATGGCGAACTTCTTATCTCGAATTCACGTTAATAGGCGCATCATAGCGCATTCCAGTCGTACGACCACAGTTCACACCGTGCTCGTCTCCCCCATCGCCTGCGGCTGCAAGTGCCCGCCTTCCAGGCGGATGTGCCGGGAATGGAACCGCTTGAGGCTGCTGCGGTGGCCAACGCTGATCAGGGTCAGCCCCGGCAGTTCGTCGATCAGTGCCTGGTACAGGCTGGCCTCGTCTTCCTCGTCCATGGCCGACGTGGCTTCGTCCAGGTACAACCACTGCGGCGCATACAGCAGCGCACGGGCAAAGGCCACTCGCTGCTGCTCACCCGGCGACAGCAGGCTTTGCCAGTGGGCAGGCTCGTCCAGGCGCTCGATCAGTTGCGGCAGGCGGCACAGGTGCAGCACATGCTCGTAGCGCGCCTGGGGGTACACATCACCCGGCTGTGGATAACTCAAGGCTTCACGCAGGCTGCCAATGGGCAAGTACGGCTTCTGCGGCATGAACATCGTGCGCCCTTCGGGCATGTCGATGCGGCCCTGGCCTTGAGTCAGCAAGTTGCCCATGGCCCGCAGCAAGGTGCTCTTGCCACTGCCGGAGCGGCCACTGAGCAGCACGCGGTCACCCGCCGCCACTTCCAGGCCGGCGCCTTGCAGCAATTGGCGGCCATTGCCCAGCGTCAGGTCCAGGTCCTTGATGTGCAACTGGTTGCCATGGCGCTTCACTTCCACGCCCGGGGCACGCTGTTCGTTGTCGTCCATGGCCTGGCGGAAGCTGAGGAGACGGTCGCAGGTGGCGCGCCAGGTGGCCAGGTCGGTGTAGGCGTTGATAAACCAGCTCAGGCTGCCCTGGACACTGCCGAAGGCATCCGCCACCTGCATCAGCACGCCCAGTTCGATAGCCCCGGAGAAATAGCGCGGCGAAGCCACCACGATGGGAAAGATATTGGCGATCTGCGCATAACCGTTGGTGAAGATGTTCATGCGCTTCTGCACGCGCATGATGTCCCAGTAGTTGTGCCAGACCTTGCTGAAACGCGCGCCAAGCCGCTGATTCTCAACCTGCTCGCCGTCCAGCAGGGCGATGGTCTCGGCGTTTTCGCGTACGCGGATCAGGCCAAAACGCAGGTCGGCCTCGAACCTTTGCTGGTTGTTGCTCAGACCGATCAGTCGGCGGCCCAGCAAATGCGTGATCAGGCTGCCGGCCAGGGCATACAGGAAAGCGGCCCAGAACATGTAACCCGGAATGCTGATACCGAACAGCTCGATGGTGCCGGAAATGCCCCACAGGATCACCGAGAACGACACCAGGTTGACGATATTGCTGATCAGCCCCAGGCCGATGCTCAAGGTGTCACTGGTGAAGCTGCGCAGGTCTTCGCTCAGCCGCTGGTCGGGGTTATCGGTAGCGCCTTGCTGTTCCAGGCGGTAGTAACTCTTGTGGGCCAGCCACTTGTCGAAGTGCTTCTCGGTGAGCCACCGACGCCAGCGGATGGTGAGCATCTGCGTGAGGTAGATACGCGCTACGCCCATGGCGATGTACACCGCCGCCATGCCGCAGAAATACAGGATCAGCTGAATGAACTGCTCATAGTGTTTTTCCTGCAGCGAGTTGTACATGTCGCGGTTCCAGCTGTTGAACCACACCGACATGGCCACGCTGGCCAGCGACAACACGATGATGGTCACCAGCAGCGACCAGGCCTTGCCCTTTTCTTCACTTTTCCAGTACGGCGTGATCAGTTTCCAGACCCGACGGGCAAAATGACCGCGCACGGCGTCGTTGACCGCGGCGTGTTCAGCGTTCTGATTCATGTAGGAACTCGGTGATGGAAGGCCCGCGCGCGCGCATCGATCCTGATGCGCGGCGGGGCGAAATCAACAAGGGGCAGGCGCTCAGCGCCGAACCGGGCGCTTCTGCAGTTTGCGCTGCAGCGTTCGCCGATGCATGCCCAGGGCGCGGGCAGTGGCGGAGATGTTGCCTTCGTGCTCGGTGAGCACGCGCTGGATGTGTTCCCACTGCAGGCGGTCCACCGACATGGGGTTTTCCGGCACCAGGGTATCCAGGTCGGCGTGCTCGGACAGCAGGGCCGCCAGCACGTCATCGGCGTCGGCCGGCTTGCACAGGTAATTGCAGGCGCCGCGCTTGATGGCTTCCACCGCGGTGGCGATGCTGGAGTAACCGGTCAGGATCACCACGCGCATCTCGGGGTCCAGCTCCAGCAACTTGGGCAGCAGCACCAGGCCCGAGTCGCCTTCCATTTTCAAGTCCAGGGCGGCGTAGTCGGGTACGTCGTCCTGGGCGAGCTTCAGCCCCTCGTCGGCGCTGGCGGCGGTGCTGACGCGAAAGCCCCGGCGGGCCATGGCGCGGGCCATGACGCGGGTAAAGGTCGAATCGTCGTCGACCAGCAACAGATGCGGCAGCTCTTCGCCTTCGACCTGGTTTTCATCACTCATGTCTGTCTCCTCGGGCGTCACGGGGCAGGCGCAACTCGGTGAGTGTACCGCCCTGCTCATGACTATAGAGTTTTACCGAGCCGCCTGCGCGTGTCACGCTGGCCTTGCTCAAAAACAGGCCCAGGCCGAAGCCCTTGCCCTTGGTCGTAAAGAAAGGTTTGCCGATTTGCTCGGCGATTGCCAGGGGTACACCGGGGCCGTGGTCGCGAATCACAATGAAGATATCTTCAGCGTTCCAGTCCAGGTGCACTTCCAGGCCTTCGGCGCAGGCATCGGCGGCGTTGTTCAGCAGGTTGAGCAACGCCTGGGTAAGGTCCGGCGGCGGCGCCAGTTCGGGCACTTCGCCCTGGCCCAGGCGCTGGAAGCGGTAGGTGGCTTCCGGGCGCATCAGGTGCCAGCGGTTCAGGGCCTCGTCGAGCCAGGCAGTCACCGGTTGCTCCATCACCGCCATGCGCCGGTTGGCCTCGGCGGCGCGCACCAGTTGCTGCAGGGTTTCCTTGCACAGCTTGACCTGGTCCTGAAGTACCGCCAGGTCTTCCTGCAGGGCCGGGTCCGGGTGGTCCTGGCGCATTTCCTTGAGCAGCACGCTCATGGTCGCCAGCGGCGTGCCCAGTTCATGGGCGGCGCCGGCGGCTTCGGTGGCCACGGCCAGCAATTGCTGGTCACGCAGCCCTTCTTCGCGCCGTTGCGCACGCATCTGCTCCTGGCGGCGCAGCTCCTCGGCCATCTTGGCGGCGAAGAAGGTAATCACCCCGGCCGCCAGGGCGAAACTCAGCCACATGCCATAGTTCTGCAGGTTTTCCCGGGCGATCGGCAGTGTTGGCAGCGGGTAGAAGCGCACCAGCAGCACCGAATAGCACGCCAGGGCGATGCCCGACAGAATCACCGAATACAGCCACGGCAGCGTCACCGCCGCAATGGTCAACGGCACCAGGTAATACGACACGAACGGGTTGGTGGAGCCGCCCGAGTAGTACAACAGGGCACTGTGCAACAGCAGGTCGCAGGTCAGCTGCAGGGCGTATTCCTGCTCGGTGACCGGCAACGAGGCGCGTACCCGCAGTGCGGTGACGGTGCACAGCAGCAACGACACGGCCAGGGTAGCGCTCAACTGCACCCAGGGCAGCGGCAGCAAGTGCGTCAGGTAGGCGAAACCCACCGAACCGGCTTGAGCGGCCAGCACCAGAAAACGGATGAAAGTCAGGCGCCAGAGGTTTTGGCGAGTAGCGGACAACGGCATAGATGGGGCGAGCATGAGCTCTCCTGATGAGCGCTCCAGGCAGATCGTTGCAAGTATAACCAACTCGGGGGCCAGGCAGACAATTGTGCGGCAAAGCGCCACAGGCCACCATACAAACGGTTACACATCCGTGATGAACCGCCCCCGGGCAACTACAGTCTTAGCGGTTTGCCCACAAGGAGTCCACCCATGCACACCCTCAGCCGCAGCGCTGCCTTTGTCTTCGGCGCAGGCCTGCTTGCCAGCCTGCCTGTCCTGGCCGACGAAGCGCCCCGCTACAACCAGATTTCCCTGCGCGCCGAAGTCAGCCAGGAAGTGCCCCGCGACCTCATGCTGGTCACCCTGTACAGCGAAGAACAAAACGCCGACCCGGCCAAGCTGGCGGCCCAGGTCACCGAGGCCATGAACAAGGCGCTGGGCAAGGCACGGGCGGTGAAGGAAGTGAAAATCAGCCAGGGTAGCCGCAACAGCTACCCCATCTACGACGACAAGGGCCAGAAAATCACCGGCTGGCGCGAACGCGCCGAGCTGCGCCTGGAAAGCGCCGACTTCCCGGCCCTGTCCACCCTGACCGGCCAATTGCTGCAGGACCTGAAGATGGGCGGCATGAGCTTCACCATTTCGCCCAAGACCCGCACCGCCAGCGAAGACGCCCTGCTCAAGGATGCCGTGGCTGCTTTCAAGGCGCGCGCCCAGCTGGCTACCGAGGCCTTGGGCGGCAAGGGCTACAAAGTGGTGAGCATGAACCTCAACAGCAGCGGCTATCAGCAGCCGTTCCCAAGGGCGGCGATGATGATGAAATCGGCCATGGCCGACTCGGCGCCCACGCCTGAAGTGGAGGCAGGTACCAGCCAGGTCAGCATGAATGCCGATGGCACCATCGAAGTGCAGATGCCCTGAAGGTCCGCAGCTACGGGTCATCCACCGAATGGGGTAATCTGCGAGCCACACTGCATTCAGAGAGGCTTTCATGGACAAAACCGCCTTCAAACCCCTGCTGCTGGCCACGGCCTTGCTGGCCGCGCCGCTGGCCCAGGCCGCCGGTACGCTGGTCTACTGTTCGGAAGCGAGCCCCGCCGGCTTCGACCCCAGCCAGTACACCAGCGGCACCGACTTCGACGCGTCCGCCGAAACCGTGTTCAACCGCCTGACCCAGTTCAAGCGCGGCGGCACCGAGGTGGAACCCGGCCTGGCGACGTCTTGGGAGGTGTCCAAGGATGGCCTTGTGTACACCTTTCATCTTCGCGAGGGGGTGAAGTTCCACACCACCGACTATTTCACCCCTACCCGCACCTTCAACGCCGATGACGTGCTGTTCACCTTCGACCGCCTGCTGAACCCCCAGCAACCGTTCCGGCAGGCCTACCCGTCCGAGTCGCCCTACTTCAACGACATGGACCTGAACACCACCATCAAGTCGGTCACCAAGGCTGACGACAACACCGTGGTGTTCACCCTCAACTATATCGACGCCGCCTTCGTGCAGAACATGGCCATGAGCTTCGCCTCGATCCAGTCGGCCGAATACGCCAACCAGTTGCTCAAGCAGGGCAAGGCCGCGGACATCAACCAGAAGCCTGTCGGCACCGGGCCGTTCGTGTTCAAGCGGTACCAGAAGGATGCGCAGATCCGTTACACGGCCAACAAGGACTACTGGAAGCCGGAGGACGTGAAGCTCGACAACCTGATCTTCTCCATCACCCCGGACGCCGCGGTACGCCTGCAGAAACTCAAGCGCGGCGAATGCCAGGTCAGCGGCTACCCGCGCCCCGAGGACATCGAGGTGGCCAAGCAGGACCCCAACCTGCGGGTGCTCAGCCAACCGGGCTTCAACCTGGGCTTTCTGGCCTACAACGTGACCCACAAGCCGCTGGACCAGTTGAAGGTGCGCCAGGCCCTGGACATGGCCATCGACAAGCCGGCGATCATCAAGGCCGTCTACCAGAGCGCCGGACAGTTGGCCCAGAACGCCCTGCCCCCGGCCCAATGGTCCTATGACCCGACCATCAAGGACGCCCCGTACAACCCTGACAAGGCGCGCCAACTGCTGAAAGAGGCCGGGGTCAAGGAAGGTACCACCATCGACCTGTGGGCCATGACCGTGCAACGCGCCTCCAACCCCAATGCGCGCATGTCGGCGCAGATGATCCAGAGTGACTGGGCGAAGATCGGCATCAAGGCCAACATCGTCAGCTATGAATGGGGCGAATACATCAAGCGCGCCAAGGCCGGCGAGCATGACGTGATGATATACGGCTGGACCGGCGACAACGGCGACCCGGACAACTGGCTGGGCGTGCTCTACAGCTGCGCCGCGGTGAAGGGCAGCAACTACGCCAAGTGGTGCGACCCCGCCTATGACAAGCTGATCCAGAAAGCCAAACTGAGCGCCAACCGTGACGAGCGCATCAAGCTGTACCAGCAGGCCCAGCACATTCTCAAGGCCCAGGTGCCGATCACGCCGATCGCCAACTCCACGGTGTTCCAGCCCATGCGCAAAGAAGTGCAGGACTTCCGCATCAGCCCATTCGGCCTGACGCCGTTCTATGGCGTCAGTTTGCAGCAGTAAGCAACTGCTCTCCTTCCAGCAAGCCCTATCCATGCGCACCGAAACGGTGCGCATTACTGACCGAACGATCAGATTTTGGGCGCTCCACGCCCCAAAAAAAACGTACGCAAACGTTCAACTCGGTCAGTTCTTATATGAATGCGACATTCTAGTACGACCGTTCCACGTAACTCTCCTTCCCTCCGCCTAAAGTATTGCTTTGGGTATGCGGCCTGCATAAGTATCGGCGGGTCGACCCACAAGGTCCCCTCAACCAAAAACACAACAACTGAGGCCAACATGCTCAAACACGCGGTCATTCCGTTTCTGATCGGCGCCGGCATGCTCGCCAGTGCTCCTTTTGCCCTGGCAGCACCCACCAGCCTGGTGTTCTGCTCCGAGGGCAGCCCGGCCGGTTTTGACCCGGGCCAGTACACCACCGGCACTGACTTCGATGCTTCGGCCGAAACCATCTTCAACCGCCTGAGCCAGTTCGAGCGGGGCGGCACCGCCGTCGTCCCTGGCCTTGCCACCAGCTGGGACGTGTCCCAGGACGGCCTGATCTACACCTTCCACCTGCGCGAAGGGGTCAAGTTCCACACCACCGATTACTTCAAGCCGACGCGCGACTTCAATGCCGACGACGTGCTGTTCACCTTCAACCGCATGCTCGACAAGGACATGCCGTTCCGCAAGGCGTACCCCACGGAGTTTCCGTACTTCACCGACATGGGCATGAACGACAACATCACCAAGGTCGAGAAAGTCGACGACCACACCGTCAAGTTCAGCCTCAAGACCGTCGACGCCGCGTTCATCCAGGACATGGCGATGAGCTTCGCCTCAATCCAGTCGGCCGAATACGCCGCGCAGTTGCTCAAGGAAGGCAAGCCCCAGGACCTCAACCAGAAACCCATCGGTACCGGCCCGTTTGTGTTCAGCAAGTACCAGAAGGACGCGCAGATCCGCTTCAAGGGCAACAAGGACTACTGGAACCCGTCTGACGTGAAGGTCGACAACCTGATCTTCGCCATCACCACCGACGCCTCGGTGCGCATGCAGAAGCTCAAGAAGAACGAGTGCCAGATCACCGCCTTCCCGCGCCCGGCCGATATCGAACCGCTCAAGGCCGACCCGAACCTGAAGATGCCTGAGCAGGCCGGCTTCAACCTGGGGTACATCGCCTACAACGTTACCCACAAGCCGTTCGACAACCTCAAGTTCCGCCAGGCGCTGGACATGGCGGTCAACAAGCAGCAGATCATCAAGTCGGTGTACCTGGGCGCCGGCCAGCTGGCGGTCAACGCCATGCCGCCTACGCAATGGTCCTACGACACCACCATCAAGGACCCGGCCTACGACCCCGAGAAGGCCAAGGCGCTGCTCAAGGAAGCCGGCGTGCCCGAAGGCACCACTATCAACCTGTGGGCCATGCCCGTGCAGCGCCCCTACAACCCCAATGCCAAGTTGATGGCCGAGATGCTGCAGTCGGACTGGGGCAAGATCGGCATCAAGGCCAACATCGTCAGCTACGAGTGGGGTGAGTACATCAAGCGCGCCCACAACGGCGAGACCGACGCCATGCTGATTGGCTGGAGCGGCGACAACGGGGACCCGGACAACTGGCTGGGCACCCTGCTGGGCTGCGATGCCATCAACGGCAACAACTTCGGCAAATGGTGCGACGCCGACTTCGACAAGCTGATCAGGGCGGCCAAGGCCACCTCCGACCAGGCCAAGCGCATCGACCTGTACAAGCAGGCACAGCACCGCATGAAAGACCAGGTGCCGATCACGCCGATCGCCAACTCCACGGTCTACCAGCCGATGCGCAGCAACGTCGTGGACTTCAAGATCAGCCCCTTCGGCCTGAACTCGTTCTACGGCGTGGGTATCGACGAGAGCAAGAAGTAACGGTCCAGGTACCGCGCCCACCGCAGGAGCAGAGCTCGCCTGCGAAGACGTCCGCCCTACCTGGCGGTGGCGGCTTCGCAGGCAGGTTCTGCTCCCACAGGGATCGCCCTCGGGACAGCGCATTTCACCCCCAGACTTCGATTACTGCATTTTCAAGCAGGGCCCTCGTGCATTTCGGAAACGTCCTACAAGCCTCGGCGATTTCGCGCATTTACGGTCACGGCTGACGCCCCTAGTTTCGAACCTCTGCCCAATCGACACCCGGGCACTTCGAACCAGACAACAAGGAATAGACCGTCATGCGTCATCACCACCTGGTTGCATCCCTATTGAGCGTCGGCCTGCTGGCCGAGATTCCGCTCGCCCACGCCAATGGCAAGAGCCTGGTGTTCTGCTCTGAAGGCAGCCCCGCCGGCTTCGATATCGCCCAGTTCACCGGCGGTACCGATAACGACGCGGCCGAGCCGTTGTACAACCGCCTGACCGAGTTCGAACGCGGTGGCACCGCCGTGGTGCCGGGGCTGGCCACGCACTGGGATGTGTCCGAGGACGGGCTGACGTATACCTTTCACCTGCGCGAAGGGGTGAAATTCCACAGCAACAAGGCCTTCACTCCCAGCCGCGACTTCAATGCCGACGATGTGCTGTTCAGTTTCAACCGCATGCTCGACCGCAACCACCCGTTCACCCAGGCCTACCCCACCGAATTTCCCTACTTCGGCTCCATGAGCCTGGACAAGAACATCGCCAAGGTGGAGAAAACCGGTCCACACACCGTGGTGTTCACCCTGCGCAGCATCGACGCTGCGTTCGTGCAGAACATCGCCATGAGCTTTGCCGCCATTCTCTCGGCCGAATACGCCGACCAGTTGCTCAAGGCCGGCAAGGCCAGCGATATCAACCACAGGCCCATCGGGACCGGGCCCTTTGCCCTGGCGCGCTACCAGAAGGACTCGCAGATCCGCTACAAGGCCCACGACCACTACTGGAACCCCAGCCAGGTCAAGGTCGGGCAGTTGATCTATTCGATCAACATCGACCCGTCGGTACGCATCCAGAAGCTGCGCAAGAACGAATGCCAGGTCACCCTCAACCCCCGCCCCGCCGACCTGGCGGTGCTGCAGGCTGACAGCAAGCTCAAGGTGCTGCAGGCACCGGGCTACAACCTGGGCTACATCGGCTACAACGTGCAGCACCCGCCATTCGACAACCTCAAGGTGCGCCAGGCCATGGACATGGCCGTGAACAAGCAAGCCATCCTGGAATCGGTGTACCAGCAGGCCGGGCAACTGGCGGTCAATGCCATGCCACCCACCCAATGGTCTTACGACACCAGCATCAAGGACGCTCCGTTCAACCCGGAGAAAGCCCGCCAGTTGCTCAAGGAAGCCGGTATCAAGGAAGGCCACGAGTTCACCCTGTGGGCGATGCCCGTGCAGCGCCCCTACAACCCCAATGCCAAGCTGATGGCTCAGATGCTCCAGGCCGACTGGGCGAAGGTAGGCCTCAAGGCCCGCATCGTCAGTTATGAGTGGGGTGAGTACCTCAAGCGCGCCAAAGCCGGCGAGCATGATGTGATTCTGATGGGCTGGACCGGCGACAACGGCGACCCCGACAACTGGCTGGGCACCCTGTACAGCTGCGACGCCATCGGCAGCAACAACGCCGCCATGTGGTGCGACCCTGCTTTCGACGCCTTGGTGAAAAAAGCCAAGACCGTCAACGACCATGAACAGCGCAGCGAACTGTATCGCCAGGCCCAGCAACGCCTGAAAGCACAGGTGCCGATCACCCCGATCGCCCATTCCACCGTCAACCAGCCCATCAGCGCCAAGGTGCAGGATTTCAAGGTAAGCCCTTTCGGCCGCAACACCTTCGACGGAGTGTCCCTGACCGATTGACCGTACATGCGCCGGTGGCCCTGCCCGGGGTGGGTCCATCAGCGCACGGCAAGCCTTGCCACCTTGAATGATGGCAAACGTTTGCAGATGAAGTTGCACCCAACGTTGACCCGGCACCTGAAAGTGCCCGGCATAAAAAAAAGAAAACCAAGGAGCTTCACCATGAACATAACAAGAAAGACCATGCTGGCCCTGTCCATCGGCAGCCTGTCTGCCATGGCCTTCGCCGAAGAAACCAGCCAGGCCTTCACGCCCACGGCGCTGAAGACCACCAGCGCCCAGGCCGAGGCCAATGGTTTTGTGGAGGACCAGAGCCTGTCCGGCTGGACACGCAACTGGTATGCACGCGAGCAGTCCAAGCGAGGGCCACAGTTCACTCATAGCAAGGACGGCAAACGGGAACCCATGAACAACCGTACCAACTGGTTGCAGGGCACCACCCTGAACTACACCTCAGGGTTCACCCAAGGTACCGTCGGCTTCGGCGTCGAGGCGGCGCTGTACAACGTGGTGGCCCTGGAGCGTGGCAGCGCCCGCACGGGTGGCCCCAATAACCGCACGCTGGCCGACAGCGACGGCGACACGGTCGGCCAGTGGAGCAAGCTGGGCCTGGGCAACATCAAGGCGCGCGTATCCAACACTACCCTCACCCTGGGCCGCCAGGCGATGAACACGCCCATGATCGCGACCATTGGCAACCGGGCCCTGCCTTCAAGCTTTGAAGGTGTGGCCATCGACAGCAAAGAATTCAACAACCTGTCATTTCAGGCCGGCACATTCGACCGCGTGTCGCCACGTACCGAGCAGAGCCTGAGCAAGTTCCGTACGGAATACGGCGCCACCGGGGTGGAAACCGACCGCGTCACCACCGCCGGCGCCAACTACCAGCCGTTCGAAAGCCTCACCACTACCCTGTTCGCCACCCAGGCCGATGATTTCTGGAACCAGTACTACTTTGGTGCCGAACACGTGCTGGGCGATAGCGCGGTGGTGAGCCTGACCACCGGCCTGAACTACTACAAAACCCGTGATACCGGTGCCCGCAAGATGGGCAGGATCGACAACGACACCGGCAGCCTCTCGCTGACCGCCACGCACCAGGCCCACAGCCTGACCCTGGCGTACCAGCAGGTAAACGGCAACGAGTATTTCGACTATCTGCATGAAACCAACGGCATCTTCCTGGCCAACTCCCTGCTGTCGGACTTCAACGGCCCGAACGAGAAGTCCTTCCAGGTGGCCTACGGCCTGAACATGGCGCAGTACGGCGTGCCCGGCTTGAAGTTCAATGCCTACACCGCCCGCGGCTGGGGCATCGACGGCACCCATTACACCGGCACCGCGTACGACGTGCGCAAGATGGACGGCGAGAGCCACTATGAATACGGCGTAGGCACCAGCTACGTGATTCAGAGCGGCGCCTTGAAAGACACCAGCGTGCGGGCGACCTACACCGCCCACCGCGCCAGTGCCAACCAGGCTGATGGCAGCCTGGACGAACTGCGGATCGTCACCACGATCCCGTTCAACATTCTTTAAGTAAACCGCTGCAAGCTGCAAGCAAAAGCCGTTCGCGGTGCTTGCAGCTTGAAGTTCAAAACCTGCAGCTCCCAGAGGGCATATATGAAAGCGCTACCCCTTCGTGCCGCCATCGCGGCAGCCTTGTTCAGCGTTGCCGTCGGCATTTCGGCCAAGCCCCTGGTGGTCTGTACCGAAGCCAGCCCAGAAGGTTTCGACATCGTCCAGTACACGGCGGCTACCACCGCCGACGCGTCGTCGGAAACCCTGTTCAACCGCCTGGCCAGCTTCAAGCCCGGCACCACCGACATCGAGCCGGACCTGGCCGAAAGCTGGGAGATCAGCGCCGATGGCAAGACCTACACCTTTCACCTGCGCAAGGGCGTGAAGTTCCACACAACCGACTACTTCAAGCCCAGCCGCGACTTCAACGCCGATGACGTGCTGTGGAGCTTCGAGCGCCAGCTCGACCCCAGGCACCCCTGGCACGACAAGGCCCCCATGGGCTTCCCGTACTTCGAAGCCATGGGCATGAAAGACCTGATCGACAGCATCGACAAGGTCGACGACTACACTGTCCGTTTCAACCTCAAGCGTCCCGAGTCGCCCTTCCTGAGGGACATGGCCATGGGCTTTGCGTCGATCTACTCCGCCGAATACGGCGACCAATTGCTCAAGGCCGGCAAGACCGGCGACATCAACAGCAAACCCATCGGTACCGGGCCGTTCATCTTGGTGCGCTACAACAAGGACGCGATGGTGCGCTACAAGGCCAACCCCGACTACTACAAGGGTGTGCCACCCAGCGAAGCGCTGGTGTTCGCCATTACCACCGACAGCAACGTACGCCTGCAGAAATTGCGCGCCAATGAATGCCAGGTGGCCGTGTACCCCAAGCCGGACGACATTCCCAGCATCAAGGCCGACCCGAACCTGCGCATCGACGAGATGGAAGCGCTGATGACCAGCTACGTGGCCATCAATACCTCGCACAAATACCTGGGGGATGTGCGCGTACGCCAGGCCATCGCCATGGCCCTGGACAAGCCCACCCTGGTCAAGACCCTGTTCGGCGAAGGTGGCGCCACCGAAGGCACCGGCCCCTACCCTCCGACCTTGCTGGGCTTCGACAAGACCATCGTTGACCCGCCCCATGACCTGGACAAGGCGCGGGCCCTGCTCAAGGAAGCCGGGGTGCCGAGCGGCACTCGTTTCACCGTATTCGTGCGTAACGGTGGCGGCCCCACCAACCCCAACCCAACGCTCGCGGCCCAGTTGTTGCAGGCAGACCTTGCCAAGATCGGTCTCAACCTCGATATTCGCGTGTTCGAGTGGGGGGAAATGGTCAAGCGCCTGAAACAGGGCGAACACGATATGGCCTTCTACGGCTGGGCCGGCGACAACGGCGACCCCGACAATTTCCTCAGCCCCAACCTGAGCTGCGACGCAGCCACCAGCGGGGAAAACGCGGCACGGTGGTGCAACAAGGAGTTCGACAGTCTGCTAGCCCAGGCACGCGCCAGCAGCGACCCGACCGAACGCGCCCACGCGTACCAGCAAGCCCAGGCCATCTTCGCCCAGGACATTCCTTGGCTGAGCCTGGCTTACCCACGCTTATTCACTGCTTTGCGCAAAAACGTCGAGGGCTACCACATCAATCCCCTGACCAATAACAACTTCGCCACCACCCTGGTGAAGTAAAAAAGAAGAACACCTGCCCACACCCGTTATCGGGTCGTGGGCAGGCAATGCCGAACCGGCTGATGAGGTACCAATCAAGATGTTTAGTTTTATAGCCCGCCGTGTGGGATTGCTGATCCCGACCTTCTTCGGCATCACCTTGCTGACATTCGCGTTGATACGCCTGATTCCCGGCGACCCGGTGGAAGTGATGATGGGCGAGCGGCGTGTAGACCCTGAAATGCACGCCCAGGCCATGGAGCGCCTGGGCCTGAACAAGCCACTGTATGCCCAGTACCTGGACTACATCGGCAACCTGGCCCACGGCAACCTGGGCGAATCCCTGCGTACCCGGGAAAGCGTGTGGCACGAGTTCCTGTCGCTGTTCCCGGCTACCCTGGAACTGTCCATCGCCGCGCTGATCTTCGCCGGTACCCTGGGGCTGCTGGCGGGGGTGATCGCGGCGCTCAAGCGCGGGTCACTGTTCGACCACGGGGTGATGGGCATCTCCCTGGCGGGCTATTCCATGCCGATCTTCTGGTGGGGCCTGATCCTGATCATGTTCTTCTCCGTCAGCCTGGGCTGGACACCGGTGTCCGGGCGCATCGACCTGCTGTATGACATCGAGCCCAAGACCGGCTTCATGCTCATCGACACCCTGCTCAGCGACGAACAGGGCTCATTCCTCGATGCCCTGCGCCACCTGATCCTGCCGGCCATCGTGCTGGGCACCATCCCGCTGGCGGTGATCGCGCGCATGACCCGCTCCTCGATGCTCGAAGTGCTGCGTGAAGACTACGTACGCACCGCTCGCGCCAAAGGCCTGTCACCGGCCCGCGTGGTGTTCGTGCACGGCCTGCGCAACGCGCTGATTCCGGTACTGACCGTGTTTGGCCTGCAAGTGGGCACCCTGCTGGCAGGTGCCGTGCTGACCGAAACCATTTTTTCCTGGCCCGGCGTCGGCAAATGGCTGATCGAGGCCATTGGTGCCCGGGACTACCCTGTGGTGCAGAACGGCATCCTGTTGATCGCCTGCCTGGTGATCCTGGTCAACTTCGTGGTGGACATCCTCTACGGCCTCGCCAACCCACGCATCCGTCATCAGCGCTGAGGGCTCGAACATGACTAACCCAACCCCCGCGGTCGTTGTCGACCAAAGCCTGCTGTACCCCTCGCCGTACAAGGAGTTCTGGCAAGCGTTCGCCAAGAACAAGGGCGCCGTCGCCGGCCTGGCGTTCATGCTGTTGATCATCTTCTGTGCGCTGTTCGCGCCGTGGGTGGCGCCCCATGACCCCAGCGAGCAATTTCGTGACGCGCTGCTGACGCCGCCCGTGTGGCTGCAGGGCGGCCAATGGCAGTACCTGCTGGGTACCGACGAGCTGGGCCGCGACCTGCTGTCACGGTTGATCCACGGTTCGCGCCTGTCGCTGCTGATCGGCCTGTCATCGGTGGTGATGTCGCTGATTCCGGGTATCTTCCTGGGCCTGGTGGCCGGGTTCTTCCCGCGTGTCATGGGGCCCGGCATCATGCGCCTGATGGACGTGATGCTGGCCCTGCCCTCGCTGCTGCTGGCCGTGGCCATCGTCGCCATCCTCGGCCCAGGCCTGATCAACACCGTGATCGCCATCGCCGTGGTGTCGCTGCCGTCCTACGTGCGCCTGACCCGCGCCGCGGTCATGGGCGAACTGAACCGCGACTACGTCACCGCCGCGCGCCTGGCCGGTGCCAGCCTGCCGCGCCTGATGTTCGTCACCGTGCTGCCCAACTGCATGGCGCCGCTGATCGTGCAGGCCACCCTGAGCTTCAGCTCGGCCATCCTCGACGCCGCCGCCCTGGGTTTCCTGGGCCTGGGCGTGCAGCCGCCCACCCCTGAGTGGGGCACCATGCTGGCCTCGGCCCGCGACTACATTGAACGTGCCTGGTGGGTGGTGAGCCTGCCTGGCCTGACCATTTTGCTCAGCGTGCTGGCAATCAACCTGATGGGCGACGGACTGCGCGATGCGCTGGACCCGAAACTCAAGAATGCCGCCTGAGGGAACGACCATGTCACTGTTGCAAATCAAGAATCTGAACGTGCGCTTTGGCGACGCCAAGGCCGTGCCGGTGGTCGACGGCCTGGACCTGTCCGTGGACAAGGGTGAAGTGTTGGCCATCGTCGGCGAATCCGGTTCCGGCAAGTCCGTGACCATGATGGCGCTGATGGGCCTGATCGATCACCCTGGCATCATCACCGCCGACGCCCTGGCGTTCGACGGCCGAGACATGCTCAAGCTCAGCGCCCGGCAGCGTCGCCAAGTAGTGGGCAAGGACCTGGCGATGATCTTCCAGGACCCCATGACCGCGCTCAACCCCAGCTACACCGTGGGCTTCCAGATCGAAGAAGTGCTGCGCCAGCACCTGGGCCTGTCCGGCAAGGCCGCGCGCCAGCGTGCCCTGGAGCTGCTGAAGAAGGTGGAGATTCCCGGCGCCGAAAGCCGCCTGGACGCCTACCCGCACCAGTTGTCCGGCGGCATGAGCCAGCGCGTGGCAATCGCCATGGCCATCGCCGGCGAGCCCAAACTGCTGATCGCCGACGAACCCACTACCGCCCTGGACGTGACCATTCAGGCGCAGATCATGGAGCTGCTGCTCAACCTGCAACGCGAGCAGAACATGGCCCTGATCCTCATTACCCACGACCTCGCCGTGGTCGCCGAGACCGCCCAGCGCGTGTGCGTGATGTACGCAGGCCAGGCAGTGGAAGTCGGCCAGGTGCCGCAATTGTTCGATATCCCGGCCCATCCCTACACCGAAGCGCTGCTCAAGGCGATCCCCGAGCACAGCGAAGGTGCCGAGCGCCTGGCCACGCTGCCAGGCATCGTCCCTGGCCGCTACGACCGGCCCCAGGGCTGCCTGCTGTCGCCGCGCTGCCCTTACGTGCAAGACAGCTGCCGCGCCCAGCGCCCCGGCCTGGACCCCAAGGCCCACAGCCTTGCCCGTTGCTTCTACCCGTTGAACCAGGAGGTGGCTTGATGGCCGTCGTACTCACTGCCCGCGACCTCACCCGTCACTATGAAGTCTCCCGCGGCCTGTTCAAGGGCCACGCCCTGGTGCGCGCCCTCAACGGCGTGTCGTTCGAACTCGAAGCCGGCAAGACCCTGGCCGTGGTCGGCGAATCCGGCTGTGGCAAATCTACCCTGGCCCGGGCCCTGACGCTGATCGAGGAGCCCACTGCCGGCTCGCTGAAAATAGCCGGCCAGGAAGTGCACGGCGCTACCAAGGCCGAGCGCAAACAACTGCGCAAGGACGTGCAGATGGTCTTCCAGAGCCCCTATGCCTCGCTCAACCCACGGCAGAAGATCGGCGACCAACTGGGTGAACCGCTGCTGATCAACACCCACCTGAGCAAGGCCGAGCGCCGCGAGAAGGTCCAGGCGATGATGCAACAGGTGGGCCTGCGCCCCGAGCACTACCAGCGCTACCCACACATGTTCTCCGGCGGCCAGCGCCAGCGCATCGCCCTGGCCCGTGCCATGATGCTGCAGCCCAAGGTGCTGGTGGCCGACGAACCGACGTCGGCACTGGACGTCTCCATCCAGGCCCAGGTACTGAACCTGTTCATGGACCTGCAGAAGGAGTTCAACACCGCCTACGTGTTCATCTCCCACAACCTGGCCGTAGTACGCCACGTGGCTGATGACGTGCTGGTGATGTACCTCGGCCGCCCGGCAGAGATGGGCCCCAAGGAAGACATCTACAAGCGGCCCCTGCACCCGTACACCCAGGCGCTGTTGTCGGCCACCCCGACCATCCGGCCGGACCCGGCAAAGCCGAAGATCAAGATCGTCGGCGAACTGCCCAACCCGCTCAACCCTCCGTCGGGCTGCGCCTTCCACAAGCGCTGCCCGCATGCCACCGAGCGCTGCGCCAGCGAAGTGCCCGAGCTGCGCCAGGTAGATACCCGCCAGGTGGCGTGCCACTATGCCGAGCAGTTTCTGAACTGACCCGGTAGCGTTGCCCTCTCGGTAGGAGCTGGGTCGCCAGGTCCTACCGCCGCTACTGTAAGATTTGACAGTAGCGGCGCTTCAAATCAGCGGCCGATACTGAGCGCCTTCATCACACAGAAGGCCATGACATGAACCGGATCGACCAGCTCAAAGTGGATCACTTGCCGCCAGGCGCAAGGTTCGTGTCGCTCTACAACGCCGCCCAGCCCTACGCCCCCGACTCACCTGTCAACTATCTGATCGTGCGCAACGACTCAGATGAGTACAAGGCGCTGCTGGAACTCACGACGCTTGATCGCGAGCGCGATTTCGGTCCTGAACTACCCTGCTGGATTTCCCGCCCCATCCACAACGCAGCCGACCTGGGCTTTGAGCGCGCGGTCGTTTTCGATCATGAAGATGGCACAACTGCGCCGAAATGGGCGTGGGCACCCTTTCAGGCCATGGGCGCGTTCAATGGCGTAGCCCACCCTTTTACCGCCACCCTGGCCGTGCCGACGCGCGCGGGTGAGGACTTCCTGGTCATGCTGCGGATGTGTTTCTTCGCGGCAGCCGCGTTGTCCGCGCGCCTCAATTGCCCCGAGATCAGAATCGTCGTCCCCGACCGCCACCTCACCGACGCGGCCAGTGTGTTCGGGCTTGCAAAAACCGGCTATGAGGCACCGCCCAGTGGCCCCGAAGAGGATGGGCCGGCGTTTGTTCGCAATACCTGCAACGTGGCCCCCATAGACTTTGGCCTGACGGAACGACAATACGAAGCCATTTATCAGTACTCCCAGAGCAGCTACTTCTACATCAACCGAGTGCTGCGAGCGGACCAGGTGGCTGGCTCGGATTACGCTTATTTCCAGCCATCCATCGAGGCGATCAGCACAGGGCTCAACCAGTTGCGCAACTACCTCAGTGAACAGCGAGTCAATCGGAGCGTAGCCGACTTCCCTGGCATCTGGGATCTCTATCAGGAAGGCATGATCGCCCGCGAACTCGCCTACACCAGCACCACCAAGCGCACTCGACCGCCGTCGAGCAATGACCTGCGTATCCGTAGCACCCTGGGCAAGGACATCAGCGCCATCTCGTTTTTTCCGGACGAAGAGGAAGTACTCTTCGATCATGACCTGCGCCACCTGGTGTTCTCGATCATCGAGCGGCAGTCCCCTGGCCTTTACCGTGACATCGACTCCGACGAGTCACTGAGCAACAGTTTCTCCAGAAAGAGCTCACACCTGTAGGAGTCACATCATGGTTCACCTACCGCCTCCGTCGCTGGAATCCATCGAAGAGCTGCTGCAAAGCCGCCCCTCAGGAAAAGCACACTCGCTGCTGGACCCCAGCGGCATCGGTTTTTTCATTCGTGCCGCACACGAGAGCGGATTCGTCGTGCCCTTCGATTGGATGACCGAGTACCCGGCCGGCCCGCCCTCACACCCGCACGACCTCGCCTCACTGTCGCTGGAGCAACTGCATCAACTGTTGATCGCCCACATACGCAACGATAGGTTCAGCGAGGGGCACCTGACGAAAATGTACCGCAGTGGGGATCTGGATCGGCTCCTTGACAGCCTGCAGGCGCGCGCGCTCGGCACCGGCTGATTTTCCCGCTAGGCTTGCTTCATCCCCCGACCCATGGAGCAAGCCCATGACAGCGTGGCGCGGTATCAGCCTGTGGATGGACCAGCTGGAAGAACCTCTCAACCCACGCCCAGCCCTGGAGCATGACCTGGATGTCGACGTGGTGATCATCGGCGCTGGCTACACCGGCCTGTGGACGGCCTATTACCTCAAACAACAGGCCCCTGGCCTGAACATTGCCATCCTCGAAGCCCAGACCGCCGGCTTCGGCGCCTCCGGCCGCAACGGCGGCTGGCTGATGGGCAACCTGCTCAACGACGATCGCCTATTGGCCAAACTGCCTGCCGAACAGCGACGGGCCTCGTTCGAATTGCTGCACGGTATCCCCGATGAGGTCGGCCAGGTGGCAGCCATCGAAGGCATTGACTGTCATTACCGCAAGGGTGGCGCGCTGTATTGCGCGGCCCGTTACCCTGAGCAGGAAACCAGCCAGCGCCAATACCTCGAACATCTGCACAAACTGGGGCTGAGTGACCAGGACTACCGCTGGCTGACCCCGGCGCAGGTCGCCGACCAGGTGCGCGTTGACCGCTGCTATGGCGCGATCTTCACGCCGCACATGGCGACCATTCAACCTGCGCGCTTGGCCCGTGGCCTTGCGCGCACGGTGCAGCGCATGGGCGTGCGGCTATACGAGAACAGCCCTGTCACCGATTGGCAGCCCCGCCAGGTTCGCACGGCGAAGGCCACTGTGCGCAGCCACTGGGTGGTGCCGGCCGTTGAAGGCTACAGCGCCAGCCTTCCCCCCTTGGGGCGCTACCACCTGCCGGTGCAAAGCCTGCTGGTGGCCACAGAGCCGCTGACCGATGCGCAATGGCAAGGCATAGGCCTCGAACACGGCCAGGCATTCGGCGAAGCCAGCCGCCAAGTCACTTATGGGCAACGCTCCGCCGATGGCCGCCTGGTGTTCGGTGCCCGTGGCGGCTACCGTTTCGGCGGCCAACTGCGCCACGACTTCACCCTCAGCGACCAGGAAACAGGCCTGCGCCGCTACTTGTTGGGCGAGCTGTTCCCACAGCTCAAGGACGTGCGCATCACCCACGCCTGGGGCGGCAACCTGGGCATGGCCCGGCGCTTTCGCCCGCACATGCTCTGCGACCACGCCAGTGGCCTGGCGCTGGCCGGTGGCTACGGCGGCGAAGGCGTTGGCGCCAGCAACCTGGGTGGCCGTACCCTGGCGGCGCTGATACTGCAGCAACACAACGAACTGGTGCGTCAACCCTGGGTAATGTGCACGGGCGGCCTGGCCAACCTGAAAGCCTGGGAACCGGAGCCCTGCCGCTGGCTGGGGTACAACGCCATCATCAAGAGCTTCGTCCATGAAGACCAGACACTCGCGAACCCCGCGGCCGCACCGTGGCGGCGGCAGCTGGCCAGCCGGTTGGCGGATGTGATGGAGGGGTTGATGCGGTGAGCCGCGAGCCGCCTCCATTCGCACTGTCGACAATTCCCGGGCTGGCGTATGCTTCAGCAGCCTCTTTCTCAAGGCTTGTCCCAATGCCGCTGAAGATCACCGCCACCCTGCTGCTTGCCCTCGTCGCCAGCGCCGCCCAAGCCGCGGACACGGTGCGCATCTACAACTGGTCGGAATACATCGCACCGGACACGTTGAAGAACTTCCAGGCCCAGACCGGCATCGTGCCGAGCTACGCGCTGTACGACAGCAACGAGGTGCTCAACGACAAGCTGGTGGCACGCAACTCCGGCTATGACGTGGTGTTTCCGTCCACGCACTTCATGGCGCATCAGGTGCAGGGCAAGCTGCTGATGGACCTGGACCGCAGCCAACTGCCCAACTGGGGCAACCTGAACCCGGTGCTGCTCAAGGTGCTGGAGGTCAACGACCCGGGCAACCGCCACGGTTTTCCTTACCTGTGGGGCAGCACGGGCATCGGCTACAACATCGACAAGGTCAAGGCGGCGCTGGGGCCCAACGCGCCAGTGGACTCCTGGGACCTGATCTTCAAGCCGGAAAACATCAGCAAGCTGAAAGCCTGCGGCGTCGCATTCGTCAATAGCGGGCCGGAACTGCTGCCCATCACCTTGAATTACCTGGGCCTGCCTCCCCACAGCACCAACCCCGACGACTACCTGAAAGCTCAAGCGCTGCTGATGAACATTCGGCCCTATGTGGCTTACTTCGATACTGCGCGGTACATCGACGACCTCACCCAGGGCAAGGTCTGCGTGGTGGTGGGCTACAACGGCGACGTGCTGCAGGCCCAGACCAACGCCCGCCAGGCCAACAACGGTGTGAACATCGCATACTCGGTCCCCAGGGAAGGCGCCCCGCTGTGGTTCGACATGGTCGCCATGCCCGCCGATGCCCCCGATGCGAAGGCTGGCTATGCCTTCATGAACTACCTGCTGGAGCCCAAGGTAATGGCAGGGATCAGCAACTACGTGCACTACGCCAATGCCAACGAAAAGGCCGATGCGTTGATCCTGCCGTCGTTGCGGGGCAACAGCCTGGTGTACCCGGATGAAGACACCATGAGCCGCCTGTTCCCGCTGGAGGCGATGCCTGCGGCGATCGACAAGGTGCGGCTGCAGGTGTGGAACAGGGTAATGGCCGGTGAGCAGGCGGCACAGGATTGATCCTCTGTAAAAACCCGCTTACTCCACGACCGGTGCACGCAGTTCATGGATAACCTCCAGGCAATACCCTACCGCTGGCGACACATCCCCCACCCGTCGGCTGAGGATGATGGGTGAAGTCGCATTGGCTTCCTGCAACGGGCTATAGCCGATGTCATCGCGGTGCAGGATCTGCACAGACTCCGGCACCAGCGTGATGCCAATCCCCGCTCCCACCAGGCCAATCGCGGTCTGCAGTTCGTTGGTCCACTGCGCCACCTTGATGCTCAGGCCGTGGGCGGAAAACAGTGCCAGCACGTGGTCGGCGTAGCTGGGCCGAGGGTTGCCGGGGTAAAGCACGAACGGTTCGCGGGCGAGTTGCGCGAGGGAGGCCGTATGGCCGAGCAACGGGTGCCCGGCGGGCAGCACCGCGATCAGGCGGTCTTCGCGCAGAACCGTTTGCGTGATGGCTGGGTCATCAATGTGGATGCGGCCAAAACCCACGTCGATACGCCCGGCTTTGAGCGCCTCGACCTGCTGCACCGTGGTCATCTCTGACAGGCCCAATTCCAGCTCGATCTCGGCGTCGTCGCCCCGCAGGCGGCGGATCATCTCGGGCAAAACGCCATAGAGCGTGGAGGGCGCGAAGCCGATACCCATCCAGGTTTTCTTGCCCTGCCCGATGCGCCGAGTGTTTTCACACAGGCTGTCGAGTTGATGCAGCAAGGCACTGCTGTGCTCGAAGAAATACCGCCCTGCTTCGGTCAGACGCAGCGGGCGGGCACGCTCCAGCAAACCGACCCCCAACTCATCTTCCAACTGCTGGATCTGCCGGCTCAGGGGTGGCTGGGCAATGTGCAGGCGCTCGGCGGCGCGCGTGAAGTTCAACGTCTGGGCCAGTACCTGAAAATAGCGCAGATGCCTGAGTTCCATGATCACCTCCGTGTTCAACGATACCCTGAGGGTATAAAACCAGACTCATTCTATATTGGATTCAACGCTTGCGGCGGATCACTATCGGGCTATACAAGAACATAACCTGACGGGTATCGAAATGAGTCATCCCACCATCGAGTCGCTGGAGACGATCATCGTCGACCTGCCGACCATTCGCCCGCACAAACTGGCCATGCACACCATGCAAAACCAGACGCTGGTGTTGCTGCGCCTGCGCTGCAGCGACGGCGTGGAAGGCATTGGCGAGTCCACCACCATCGGTGGCCTGAGCTACGGCAACGAAAGCCCTGAAAGCATCAAGGTCAACATCGACGCCCACTTCGCACCTTTGCTCATCGGCCAGCCCGCCGACAACGTCAACGCCGCCATGCAGCGCATCGAACGTAGCGTGCGTGGCAACACCTTCGCCAAATCCGGTATCGAAAGCGCCTTGCTGGACGCACAGGGCAAACGCCGTGGACTGGCCGTGAGCGAATTGCTGGGCGGGCGCCTGCGCGACAGCCTGCCAGTAGCCTGGACCCTGGCCAGTGGCGACACCGCGCGTGATATCGCCGAAGCGGAAAAAATGCTCGATGTGCGCCGCCACCGCATCTTCAAATTGAAGATCGGTGCCGGCGAGGTCAACAAGGACCTGGCCCACGTGATCGCCATCAAGAAAGCCGTGGGCGAGCGCGCCAGCGTGCGGGTGGACGTCAACCAGGCCTGGGACGAAGCAGTGGCCCTGCGGGCCTGCCGCATACTCGGTGACAACGGCATCGACCTGGTCGAGCAGCCGATCTCCCGCCACAATGCCTTGGGCATGGCACGGCTGAGCGCCAGCAGCCCGATTCCGATCATGGCCGACGAAGCCATTGAATCAGTAGAAGACGCGTTCAACCTGGCCCGCATCGGCGCCGGTACCATTTTCGCCCTGAAAATCGCCAAGACCGGTGGCCCCCGCGCGGCCCTTCGGGCTGCCGCCATCGCCGACGCGGCGGGTATCGGCCTGTATGGCGGTACCATGCTCGAAGGCGGCATCGGTACGCTGGCCTCGGCGCAGGCCTTTGTCACCTTGCCGAAAATGGCCTGGGACACCGAGTTGTTCGGCCCGTTGCTGCTGACCGAGGACATCCTCGCCAACCCGCCGGTTTACCGCGACTTTCACCTGCATGTTCCCAACACCCCCGGCCTTGGGCTGGAACTGGATGAAGACCGCGTGGCCTTCTTCCGTCGTGACAAGACCACCACGGCTTACAGCCACAGCTAAGGAGAAGCCCGCCATGCTGTTCCACGTGAAGATGACCGTGAACCTGCCGCCCGACATGGACCCGGCCAAGGCCACTGCCTTGAAGGCCGATGAGAAGGAACTGGCCCAGCGCCTGCAACGCGAAGGCAAATGGCGCCACCTGTGGCGTATCGCCGGGCTATACGCCAATTACAGCGTGTTCGACGTGGACAGTGTCCAGGAGCTGCACGACCTGCTGATGCAATTGCCGCTTTACCCCTACATGAAGATCGAACTGGATGCGATGTGCCGTCATCCTTCCTCGATTCACCAGGACGATCGCTGAAAAGACCTGAATCAACCGCATTGCCTAATAACTACAAGATGAGGCTACACCCATGAATATCAAAATCTCGCAAACCGAATCGGTACAACAGTTCTTCAAGCAAGCCACCGGGGCGTTCAACGATGCTGGCAACGCCAGGTCCAAAACCCTGATACACCGCATTGTCACCGACGCGGTGAAGATCATCGAAGAACTGGACGTCACGCCAGAAGAGTTCTGGAAGGCAGTCAACTACGTCAACGTGCTGGGTTCCCACCAGGAAGCCGGACTGCTGATGGCAGGCCTTGGCCTGGAGCATTACATGGACCTGCAACTGGACGCCCAGGACGAGGCGGCCGGGCAACTGGGCGGTACACCGCGCACCATCGAAGGCCCGCTGTACGTGGCCGGCGCGCCTCTGGTCCAGCACCAGGCGCGACTGGACGACGGCACCGACCCGGGCACCCTGCTGTTCATGCAGGGCCAGGTCACCGACACCGACGGCAAGCCACTGGCAGGCGCCATCGTCGACGTGTGGCATGCCAACACCGGCGGTACCTACTCCTATTTCGACCCGTCCCAATCGGAGTTCAATCTGCGTCGCCGCATCGAGACGGATAGCGAGGGGCGCTATCGCTTCCGCAGCATCGTGCCCTCGGGCTACGGGGTACCACCCACCGGCCCGACCCAGCAACTGCTCGATGAGTTGGGCCGCCATGGCCAGCGCCCGGCGCACATCCACTTCTTCATCTCGGCGCCGGGCCACCGGCACCTGACCACCCAGATCAACCTGGCTGGCGACCCGTACCTGTATGAGGACTTCGCCCACGCCACCCGGGATGGGCTGATTGCTGAAATCCATTTCAGTGAAGACCAGGCCCGCGCGCAGCAGCACGGCGTGACGGGCAAGTTTGCCGAAATCGATTTTGACTTCACCTTGCAGCCTACCGAGAAACCCAAGGCAGACCAGCGGCCACCGCGGGTTCGCGCCCTGGAGGTCTGAGGCCAGGCCGCTACGGGGCTTGAACGCACATACCGGATAAAAGAAGGGCAGCCCGTGGGCTGCCCTTCTTTTATCCTTAGTGGTGCTCCCGCGTAGCGCGGAATTTCACGTCCGGCCAGCGCTCTTCCATCAGCGCCAGGTTGACCCGGGTAGGCGCCAGGTAGGTCAGGTGACCACCGCCGTCCACCGCGATGTTCTCCACGGCCTTGTTCTTGAATTCTTCGAGTTTCTTCTTGTCGGCGCACTCGATCCAGCGCGCCGACCAGACAGTGATCGGCTCGTAGGAGCACTCCACCTTGTACTCTTCCTTCAGGCGGCTGGCGACCACGTCGAACTGCAGCACGCCCACGGCGCCGAGGATGATGTCGTTGCTGCGCTCGGGGAAGAACACCTGAGTGGCGCCTTCCTCGGCCAACTGCTGCAAGCCTTGGCGCAACTGCTTGGACTTGAGCGGGTCGCGCAGGCGCACACGGCGGAACAGCTCCGGCGCAAAATGCGGGATACCGGTGAAGCCCAGCACTTCGCCTTCGGTGAAGGTGTCGCCGATCTGGATGGTGCCGTGGTTGTGCAGGCCAATGATGTCGCCGGCAAAAGCCTCTTCCAGTTGCTCACGCTCGGAGGAGAAGAAGGTCAGCGCATCGCCGATGCGCAGGTCCTTGCCAGTGCGTACATGGCGCATTTTCATGCCCTTCTCGTACTTGCCCGAGCAGATGCGCATGAAGGCGATGCGGTCGCGGTGCTTGGGGTCCATGTTCGCCTGGATCTTGAACACGAAGCCACTGAACTTCTCTTCCACCGGCTCCACGGTACGCTCGTGGGCAACCCGCGCCAACGGGCGCGGGGCCCAGTCGACAACAGCGTCGAGCACGTGGTCCACACCGAAGTTGCCCAGTGCGGTACCGAAGAACACCGGGGTCAACTGGCCATTCATGAACTCGTCCTGGTCGAACTCGTGGCAGGCGCCCTGCACCAGTTCCAGTTGTTCCAGGAAACGCTCGTACTCGTCCCCCAGGTGCGCGCGGGCCTCGTCGGAGTCCAGCTTCTCGATGATCTTCACCTCGGTACGCTCGTGGCCGTGGCCCGGGGTGTAGACAATGATGTAGTCGCCAGCCAGGTGGTACACGCCCTTGAAATCACGGTAGCAACCGATCGGCCAGGTGATCGGCGCAGCCTTGATCTTCAGGACCGCTTCGATCTCGTCGAGCAGCTCGATAGGGTCGCGGATGTCACGGTCCAGTTTGTTGATGAAACTGACGATAGGCGTGTCGCGCAGGCGGCAGACGTCCATCAGGGCGATGGTCCGTGGCTCTACGCCCTTGCCGCCGTCGAGCACCATCAAGGCCGAGTCCACCGCGGTCAGGGTGCGGTAGGTGTCTTCCGAGAAGTCTTCGTGACCGGGGGTATCGAGCAGGTTGACCATGTGGTCGCGATACGGGAACTGCATCACCGAGGTGGTGATGGAGATGCCGCGCTGCTTCTCCATCTCCATCCAGTCGGACGTGGCGTGACGGTCGGATTTACGCGACTTCACGGTACCGGCCACGGCAATGGCCTTGCCCATCAGCAAGAGTTTCTCGGTGATGGTGGTTTTACCGGCGTCCGGGTGGGAAATGATGGCGAAAGTGCGGCGTTTCGCGACTTCGGCGGCCTGTTGGGTCATGGGAAATCGCCTGCGAGGTGATTCAAAAAAGGGCGCAGATTATAGCTGAACCCGAGGCGAGCTGAAACCATGCGTCCACCTCGCCCGTCGCCGCCTTGTCAGGATGTGGCCAAAGCCGCCTGGGGCGCCTTCTGCGTCACGGCCTGCGGGCGGTACAACATCACATAGTAGGTACCCAGGCAGATCAGCCAGCAGAAAATCGCCGCCCAGACGTTATGGGAGAGGAAATGCGCGCCCTGGATCATGCGCCCCACCGAAAACACCGTGCCCAGCCCAAACGCGAAGATCAAGCCTGCGCGGGCCATGCGCGGGCGGCGGTCACGCAGCACGAAGAACAGCGAGAACAGGGTAAAACCAGTGGCGGCATGGCCGCCCGGCCAGCAACGGCCTGGGTCGGCGGTAGCCGGCCGGTGCTCGAACAGCTTGCTGTAGGTTTGCTGGCCACCGAATTCGGTCAGGCTCCAGGGGCATTGCACGCCCGTCAACGTCTTCACCGGGCTGGTGTAGCTGGTGGATAGCGTCATGGCCACCACCAGGCAGGCCAGCTCGCGACGGATCGGCAACAGACGCTTGACCACGAAACTGGCCAGGTAACCCAGGCCGCCCAACACCCCAATGGCGATCACCAGGCGCTTGGCCTGGTCATGCAGCACGGTTTCCAGCAGGTAGCTGTGCTTGCCGGTGAACGCGTGCTCCACCGGGCTGTAAAACAGCTTTTCGATGTCCATGTCGATAGTGGTCAATTCCAGCAGGCACAGCGCGATGGCGATGACGGCAGGAATGCCCAGGCCTATCCAGAGGTTCAGCGGGCGTGAAACGGGGCGTGGCGCAATTGTTGGCATCAGGGGTTCCACGGTTGACGGGAATGGCACCTCGATGCGTGAAGGCGGTGAGGTCCGAGGGGTACGGGTGTACCGCAGGATGGACCCGCGCCTGTCACCTGCCTGTCAACGACAGGTTAAAATTTCGTCAAAAAAACCGCCGCAGTATAGCTGCGGTTTCCTGACCGGCCAGCCCGCTGGGGCAATTAAGGGTGGCCAAATGCTGCCGCAGATGGGAACCTTTTAATACGTGGAGGCGTCCACTCCCCTGATATGACCGTTCGTCAGGGTGCTGAAACACCGCAACAGCTGCCTGACGAGGCTGCGCTTATGGCACGTACCGGCCCTGTCTTCACAGCCCGCCGAACGTGCTGCTTCTCGCGAACCCACCGTTGACCGCCAGGAATGGCCGGTTGCCACTGACGGTGTGTGCGCCGACTGAAAAAAGGAGTCCGCCTGTGGCTATTCGCTATGGCAAAGGGCTGATGGGGTGCGCGGCAGTCGTCGTCATCCTGGCCCTGCTGGTCCACTGGATCGGCATCAGTACCATCGAGCAATACCGTGAAGATTTACTGTTCTACCTGCAAGCGCATCTGATACTGGTGGTGGCCTCCATGGCCGCGGCACTGGTGGTGGGGATTCCCGCGGGCATTGCCCTCAGCCGACCGAACATGGTTGGCCGCGCCGAACGTTTCATGCAGATCTTCAACATCGGTAACACCGTCCCTCCCCTGGCCGTACTGGCCATCGCCCTGGGCATACTTGGCATCGGCAGCGGCCCGGCCATCTTCGCCCTGTTCCTCGCGTCACTGTTGCCCATCGTGCGCAACACCTACGAAGGCCTGAAAAACGTTCAGGGCTCCCTCAAGGAAGCGGCCGTCGGCATCGGCATGACCCCGCGCCAGGTGCTGTTCCAGGTCGAGTTGCCCAACGCGGTGCCCATCATCATCGGTGGCGTGCGCGTGGCCCTGGCCATCAACGTCGGTACAGCCCCCCTGTCATTCCTGATCGGTGCCAACAGCCTGGGCAGCCTGATCTTCCCCGGCATCGCCCTGAACAATCAGCCGCAACTGCTGCTGGGCGCCGCGTGCACCGCGCTGCTGGCGCTGTTGCTCGACGGCCTGGTGTCGATGGCCAGCCGCCTGTGGCTGGAACGTGGTCTGACTCGCTGAGCGAAGGAACCTACATGAAAGTATCAAGCATGCTGCTGGGCCTGGCCCTGCTGTGCGCGGGCGTCGCCAACGCCGCGGAAAAACCGGTGATCCGCCTCGGCGCCCGGGTGTTCACCGAACAGTCGGTGCTGGCCGCCATCACCGCGCAATACCTCAACACCAAAGGCTACAACGTCCAGGTCACCAGTGGTCTGGGCAGCAACCTGGCGCGCAGTGCCCAGGAAACCAACCAGTTGGACATGGTGTGGGAATACACCGGCGTGTCGCTGGTGGCCTACAACCACGTCGACGAGAAACTCGACAGCGCCGCCACCTACCAGCGGGTCAAGGAGCTCGACGCGAAGAAAGGCCTGGTATGGCTCGCCCCGTCCAGGTTCAGCAACACCTACGCCCTGGCCTTGCCGGAAAAGATCGCCAAGGCCTACCCGCAGGTCAACACCATCACCCAGCTCAACCAGGTGCTGATGGACGAACCGAACAAAGGCCACGTGCTGGCCCTGGACACCGAGTTCGCCAACCGCTCCGACGGGCTGGTGGGCCTGACCAAAACCTATGACCTGAAATTCACCCGCCCCGACATCCGCCAGATGGATGCCGGCCTGGTCTATACCGCGCTGCGCAATGGGCAGGTGTTCACCGGCCTGGTGTACACCACCGACGGGCGCCTGAACGCCTTCCACCTCAAGCTGCTGGAAGATGACAAGCATTACTTCCCCGACTACACGGCCGCCCCCGTGGTGCGCCAGGACTTCCTCGACAAGCACCCGGACCTGGCCGCCGACCTCAAGCCGCTGGCCGAGCTGCTGGACGACGAAACCATGCGCCAGCTCAACGCCAAGGTCGACGTGGACCACCTGAGCCCCACGGTAGTGGCCGACCAGTTCCTGCGTGACCACCCCGTTCCTGCCGCCGCGAAGGAGCAACCATGAATTTCCTCGATACCTTCTCCCTGCTGGACTGGTCGCAGGTGATGCACCTGACCGGCCAGCACATCGCCCTGGTCGGCGTGGCCGTGAGCCTGGCCATTCTGGTGGGTGTGCCCCTGGGCATCGTCATGACCCGCTTCCCGGCCGCCGCCGGCGTCATGCAGGCCAGCGCCACGGTGCTGCTGACTATTCCGTCCATCGCCCTGTTCGGCCTGTTGCTGCCCTTCTATTCGAAGTTCGGCCAGGGGCTGGGGCCGTTGCCTGCCATTACCGCGGTGTTCCTCTACTCGTTGCTGCCCATCATGCGCAACACCTACCTGGCGCTGACCGGCGTGGAGCCTGGCATTCGTGAAGCCGCCCGCGGTATCGGCATGACGTTCGGCCAGCGCCTGCGCATGGTCGAATTGCCCATTGCCGTACCGGTGATCCTGGCGGGCGTGCGCACCGCCGTGGTCATGAACATCGGCGTCATGACCATCGCCGCCACCATCGGCGCCGGTGGCCTGGGCGTTCTCATCCTCACCTCCATCAGCCGCAGCGACATGTCGATGCTCATCGTCGGCGCCGTGCTGGTGAGCGTCCTGGCAATCATCGCCGACCTCGCCCTGCAATGGCTGCAACGCGCCCTGACTCCCAAAGGATTACTCAAATGATCGAACTTCAGAACCTGACCAAGACTTTCAACAGCAACGGCAAAGACGTCAAGGCCGTGGACTCCGTGAGCCTGACCGTCAACGAAGGCGAGATCTGCGTGTTCCTGGGCCCATCGGGCTGCGGCAAGAGCACCACGCTGAAAATGATCAACCGCCTGATCATGCCCACCTCGGGCAAGGTGCTGATCAACGGCGAAGACACCACGGGCCTGGACGAGGTGGCCCTGCGCCGCAACATCGGCTACGTGATCCAGCAGATCGGCCTGTTCCCCAACATGACCATCGAGGAAAACATCACCGTGGTGCCACGCCTGCTGGGCTGGGACAAGCAGAAATGCCACGAACGGGCCCGCGAGCTGATGAGCATGATCAAGCTCGAACCCAAGCAGTACCTGCACCGCTACCCGCGCGAGCTATCGGGCGGCCAGCAACAGCGTATCGGCGTGATCCGCGCTCTGGCGGCCGATGCGCCGCTGCTGCTGATGGACGAACCGTTCGGCGCCGTGGACCCGATCAACCGCGAGATGATCCAGAACGAATTCTTCGAGATGCAGCGGGCGTTGAACAAGACCGTGATCATGGTCAGCCACGACATCGACGAAGCCATCAAGCTGGGTGACAAGATCGCCATCTTCCGCGCCGGCAAGCTGCTGCAGATCGACCACCCCGACACCCTGCTGGCGCACCCGGTGGACGATTTCGTCAGCAACTTCGTGGGCCAGGACAGTACCCTCAAGCGCCTGTTGCTGGTGAAAGCCGAAGACGCCGCCGACAACGCACCGTCCGTCAGCCCGGAAACCCCGGTGGCCGATGCCCTGGAGCTGATGGACGAGCACGACCGCCGCTACGTGGTCATGACCGACGCACAGAACAAGGCCATGGGCTACGTGCGCCGCCGCGACCTGCACCGCCAGCAGGGCACCTGCCACGACTACCTGCGCCCGTTCAACGCCACCGCCGCCTACGACGAACACCTGCGCATCCTGCTGTCGCGCATGTACGAGTTCAACCGCGCGTGGCTGCCGGTGCTGGACGCGGAGAATGTGTTCCTGGGTGAGGTGACACAGGAGTCCATTGCCGCGTACCTGAGTTCAGGGCGTTCGCGGGGCATGAAAACCAACATCGTGTCGCCGGCGGAATTGGTTGAACAGACCACCGTCGCATGAACCAGTGGGGCGTGCGCGATCCAGATGGGGGGAACATCAGCCTGTCATGCAGGTCGGTTATCAAGGGTGTACCCAAGGCTCAGCGACGAACGCGTGTCAAAACGCGACATTTTTTGTTGATCTTGAGCCCCTCACGTCCTAAAGTTCGCGCCGACCGTCCATGCTGGAAACGATCCATCCGGCTCAAGTACTGACGACGAGACAGCAAGGCCATGAGGAAGCATGCTTCCAGTGGCCTTTTTGCTTTCGGCGACATGCCTTGGGAAGTAGGCGAACCAAAGTGGGGATACGGAGGGCGGTCAAGAGAGGTGTGCATCCGGTGCCACCTTCACCCATGAATATTTTCATTGTTTGCCAGCAGGAGTCCCAGCATGTCGATCCAGGTCGAAGACTATTTCGCGCGCGAAACCTTCCAGAAAATGAAGGCGTTCGCCGACAAGCAAGAAACCCCTTTCGTACTCATCGACACCCAGATGATCAGCCAGGCCTACGACGACCTGCGCGCCGGTTTCGAATTCGCCAAGGTCTACTACGCCGTGAAGGCCAACCCAGCCGTCGAGATCATCGACCTGCTGCGTGACAAGGGCTCGAGCTTCGATATCGCCTCGATCTACGAACTGGATAAAGTCATGGGCCAGGGCGTTGGTCCTGAACGCATCAGCTACGGCAACACCATCAAGAAGTCCAAGGACATTCGCTACTTCTACGAGAAGGGCGTGCGCCTGTTCGCCACCGACTCCGAAGCCGACCTGCGCAACATCGCCAAGGCCGCCCCGGGCTCGAAAGTCTACGTGCGTATCCTGACCGAAGGCTCCACCACTGCTGACTGGCCGCTGTCGCGCAAGTTCGGCTGCCAGACCGACATGGCCATGGACCTGCTGATCCTGGCCCGCGACCTGGGCCTGGTGCCTTACGGGATCTCGTTCCACGTAGGTTCGCAACAACGCGACATCAGCGTGTGGGACGCCGCCATCGCCAAGGTGAAGGTGATCTTCGAACGCCTGAAGGAAGAAGACGGTATCCACCTGAAGCTGATCAACATGGGTGGCGGCTTCCCGGCCAACTACATCACCCGCACCAACAGCCTGGAAACCTACGCGGAAGAGATCATCCGCTTCCTGAAGGAAGACTTCGGCGACGACCTGCCGGAAATCATCCTGGAGCCAGGCCGCTCGCTGATCGCCAACGCCGGCATCCTGGTCAGTGAAGTGGTGCTGGTGGCCCGCAAGTCGCGCACCGCCGTCGAGCGCTGGGTATACACCGACGTGGGCAAGTTCAGCGGCCTGATCGAAACCATGGACGAAGCCATCAAGTTTCCGATCTGGACCGAGAAGAAAGGCGAAGTGGAAGAAGTAGTCATCGCCGGCCCGACCTGCGACAGCGCCGACATCATGTACGAGAACTACAAGTACGGCCTGCCGCTGAACCTGGCCATCGGTGACCGCCTGTACTGGCTGTCGACCGGTGCTTACACCACCAGTTACAGCGCCGTGGAATTCAACGGCTTCCCGCCGCTGAAGTCGTTCTACATCTAAGCATTCGCTGTACAAGGAAACCGGGCCTCGCGCCCGGTTTTTTCATGGTGGCTCGCCACGCCCACTGGCCGCGTCAAGAACGCCGCGCAGAAGCAGGCACACCGCATGCACCGCCGACGCGGCCAGGTCCGCTGCTTGAGTCTCCGTCATCAGGGAATCGGCTTTCACCTGGTACAGCGTCGCCATGGCACGAATGCGAGGATCGCTGGCCTGCAGCAACGCAGGCCCGCTGACACGCAGGAAATTCAGGTTGCCGCCTTCCAGCGCCCGCCGCAGCCAGTGCAGCGCGTCCTCCACCCTGCCCGTCTCCGCCAGCACCGCCGCGTGGCTGAACTGGCCACGAAAATCCCCGGCTTCGGCCGAGCGTCGGTACCAATCATGGGCCTGGGCAGGGTCGGCGGCGCCCGCCATGCCGTTTTCCAGGTAACGCCCCAGCAGGTTCATCGACTTGGCATGCCCCAAATGGGCGGCACGGCGGTAGCATGCCATCGCCAGTTCATGGTCCAGGGGCACACCACGGCCGGTGCCCAGCAGGTTGGCGTAGTTGTACAACCCCCAGTCAAGCCCGGCGGCCGCGGCTTCGCGGTAATGCACGGCCGCTTGCCGCACATCCACCGGGCCACCCCAACCGTGCTCGTGGCAGCGCCCGAGCATGTTGCGCGCCATGGGGTGGCCGCCGTTGGCGGCGATGGCGAACCAGGTACGCGCCAGCGCCGGGTCACGCTCGATGCCCTGGCCGTCCAGCAGTATCTGCCCCAGCAGCGCCTGTGCGTCAGCCATGCCCGCACGGGCCGCCGTGAGGACAGCCTGGGCGGCGCGCGCAGGGTTGGCGTGCAGCATCGCACTCAGGCTGTCAGCGTCGAGCACTTCTTCGCGGCGTAGTTCAAAGCCCATCTCAGACGTCCACCCAGCGCCGCAACAAATTGTGGTAGGTGCCCGTCAGGCGGATCAGCGAGGGGTGGTCGGGCACATCACGCGTCAGGCTCTGGATGGCACCGTCCATCTCGAACAGCAGTGCCCGCTGGCTGTCCTCGCGCACCAGGCTCTGAGTCCAGAAGAACGAGGCGTAGCGTGCACCGCGTGTCACGGCGTTGACCTTGTGCAGGCTCGTGCCGGGGTACAGCACCAGGTCGCCGGCCGGCAGCTTGACCCTCTGGGTGCCGAAGGTGTCCTGGATCTCCAGCTCACCCCCGTCGTACTCGTCCGGGTCGCTGAAGAACAACGTCGACGACAGGTCGGTACGCACCCGCTCCGGGTTGCCCCGGGCCTGGCGCACGGCGTTGTCGATGTGGAAGTCGAAATTGCCGCCGGCCGTGTAACAGTTCAGCAACGGCGGAAACACCTTGTGCGGCAGCGCCGCCGACATGAACAGCGGATTTTGCCACAGGCGCTCCAGCATCGCGGCGCCGATCTCGACCGCCAGCGGGTGGCCTTCGGGCAACTGCAGGTTGTGCTTGGCCTTGGCCGACTGGTGCCCCGCGGTGAGTTTGCCGTCAGCCCAGTCAGCAGCCTCCAACGCCTGACGAATGCGCGCCACCTCGTCTCGGGAGAAGATTCCGGGGATGTGCAACAGCATGACGGCGATACCTGCAGGCGGAGGGATGCCAATGGTATTGATTCTTATTGACTGTGTACAACGGCCTGACGTACGAAATTGTAAAAACGGTATCAAAAAGTGTAAAGAACGTAAATTTGTCGCGAATAGCATCATGTCTCAATTGATACCAAGTTTCATTTACCCTACATTCCGCCGCCTCGACACACCTTGGGGAAGGCAAAAACAATGTCACGTCAACACGCACCACTGCCGGTCGGTTCACCACGCTTGCTCGCCTCGGCCATTGGCATGGCCCTGACCGCAACGTCTGGCATTCCGCTGGCTCATGCTGTCGAAGCAGGCAAAAACGCCGCCATCAACCTGGACGCGACCAGCATCGACGGCGAGCGCGTTGACGACAGCTACAAGAGCGATACCGCCAGTTCCAAGAAATACACCGCACCGTTGCGCGAGACGCCCAAGAGCGTGACCGTCATCCCGCAGCAGGTGATCCGCGACACCGCCGCTACCAGCCTGACCGATGCCCTGCGCACCACCCCCGGGATCACCTTTGGCGCTGGCGAAGGCGGTAACCCTGCCGGTGACCGCCCGATCATTCGCGGCTTCAACGCCGAAAGCGACGTGTTCATCGATGGTATGCGCGACGTGGCGTCCCAGAGTCGGGAAATCTTCGACATCGAGTCCGTTGAAGTCAGCAAGGGCCCTGGTTCGGCCTTCACGGGCGCCGGTTCCACCGGTGGTAGCCTGAACCTGGTCAGCAAGACCGCCCACCTGGGCAATGCCTACAACGGTGGCTTCACTTACGGCTCCGACCAGACCAAACGCTCGGTGCTGGACATCAACCAGCAGATGACCGACAGCTCGGCCTTCCGCCTGAACCTGATGAAACACGAAGCCAACGTGGCCGGGCGCGACGACGTCGATGTCAACCGCTGGGGCTTCGCCCCCTCGTTCGCGTTCGGCCTGGGCACCGACACCCGCGTGACCGTGGGCTACTACCACCTCACGTCCGATGACATGCCCGACTACGGCATTCCACTGACCCTGAGCGCCAACCGCAGCCAGTACCATGTGGACAAGCCGGCCCACGTCAATGAAAGCAACTTCTATGGCCTGACCGACCGCGACTACCGCAAGAGCGTCAATGACAGCGGCACGTTCCGTATCGAGCACGACCTCAACGACAACGTTACCCTGTCCAACAGCTTCCGCATGTCTCGCTCCACGCTGGACTACATCGTCAGTAACCCGGACGACAGCAAAGGCAACGTGGCCAACGGTTACGTGTACCGGTCGACCAAGAACCGCAACTCGACCTCCAAGGGTTGGGTCAACCAGACCGACCTGACCAGCAAATTCAATACCGGCTTCGTCGAACACAGCGTCACCACCGGCGTCGAGTTTTCCTACCAGGACACCCACAACCGTCCGTACGTGATTACCTCTGCCGCGGGCACTGGCACCACCTGCAATGCCGCCCTGCTGGCTTCGGGTGACTGCACCAGCCTGTACAACCCCTCGCCGAAAGACAGCTGGAACGGCACCATCACCGACAGCGCCGCGTACACCGACACCGATACCAAGACCAGCGCCGGCTATGTGTTCGACACCCTGAAATTCAACGAGCAATGGTCCCTGAACCTGGGCCTGCGCTACGACGACTACCAGACCAAATCCAGCGGTTACTCCACCGGCGGTCGCGGTGCCGTGGCCGGCAACTTCAAGCGCGAGAACAATGCCCACTTGTGGAACTACCAGGTCGGCGTGGTCTACAAACCACTGCCCAACGGCAGCGTCTACGCGGCATGGTCGACGTCGAGCAACCCGGCGGGCGAAACCAGCGGCAACGGCGGCCTGGAACTGGCGGCGAACAACACCGACCTGGAACCGGAACGCAACCGCAACTACGAAGTGGGCACCAAGTGGGACTTCTTCGACGAAAACCTGTCGCTGACCGCCGCACTGTTCCGCACTGACAAAACCAACGCGCGCATCACCGACCCGGACAACACCACCTACCAGACGCTGGGCGGCAAGCAGCGGGTGCAAGGGCTGGAGCTGACCTACAGCGGCAAGCTGACGCCGAAGTGGAAAGTGTATGGTGGTTATACCTACATGGAGAGCGAGCTCATCAAGGCATCGTCCGAAGCCGACGAGGGCAACCACATGCCTAGCACGCCACGTAACAACTTTACCTTCTGGTCCACATACGACCTGATGCCGAAGCTGACCGTGGGTGCGGGTGCATCCTTCGTGGATTCGCGCTTCGGGAACGAAGCCAACTCGGTGGAAGTACCGTCCTACTGGCGCTACGACGCCATGGCCACCTATCGTCTGACGAAGAATGTTGACCTGCAACTCAATATCCAGAACCTGACGGACAAGCGTTACTACGACCAGGTCTTCCAGACCCACTATGCCCACGTGGCGCCGGGCCGGACTGCTCTGTTCAGCACCAGCTTCCACTTCTGACGCTTCGTTGTCTGAAAAGCCCCGCTCACCGGTTGAGCGGGGCTTTTTCGTGCATGAGATTTATTCGCAACCGATCCGGCATAATGCCCTCCGCGTTCGGTGCCAGCTTTCGGCAAGGTGATTAAAAGTGTTGAAGAAAACACTGTTCCAACTGCATTGGTTTTTCGGCATCACGGCAGGCCTGGTGCTGGCCCTGATGGGCGTGACCGGTGCGCTGGTGTCGTTCCAGGACGAGATGCTGCGCGCCCTGAACCCTGACACCCTGCACGTCCTGGTGCAGGACAGCGGGGTGCTGCCGCCCTCGATGCTGGTGCCCAGGCTGGAAGCCGCCAAGGGCAAGCCCATTACCGCCTTGTGGGTGGAAACCGATACCGGCCTGGCCTCACGGGTGTTCTACATGCCGCCACCCGGCGAGCGTCGCGGCGAACTGCGTTATTTCAACGCCTATACCGGCGAACTGCTGGGCAAGGTGCGTGGCGAGGGGTTCTTCGGCTTTACCTTGCAACTGCACCGCTTCCTCGCCATGGGTGAAGTGGGCAAGAACATCACCGGGGCCTGCACCCTGGTTCTGGTGTTCTTCTGCCTGTCGGGCCTGTACCTGCGCTGGCCGCGCCAGGCGCTGAACTGGCGCGCCTGGCTGACCCTGGACTGGGCCAGAAAAGGTCGCAGTTTCAACTGGGATCTGCACGCCGTGACGGGTACCTGGTGCCTGCTGTTTTACCTTCTGCTGTCCGTGACAGGGCTGTTCTGGTCCTACGACTGGGCGCGTGAAAGCATGAGTTCGCTATTGGGCAGCGCCCCCAAGGGTGAACACCGCGAAGGCCAGCGTGGCGGTCGTATGCCGCGGCCAACGCCCCCCACAGGCCCGGTAAACGTCAACTACGACGCGGTGTGGGACAGCATCCGCAGTCAGGCGGGCCCTGCCCTGCGCGCCTACAACCTGCGCCTGGCGCCCAATGGCCAACCGCTGACGGTGTTCTACCTGCTTCAGGACGCGCCCCACGAGCGCGCGTTCAACAGCCTGGTCCTGGACCCGCTCTCGGGCCAGGTGCGCCGGCATGAACGCTTTGCCGACAAGCCTCTGGGCGGCCAATTGCTAGACAGCGTGTATGCCCTGCACGTGGGCAGCTACTTCGGTCTCCCCGGGCGCATCCTCAACACACTGGCGGCGTTGAGCATGCCGCTGTTCTTCGTCACCGGCTGGCTGTTGTACCTGGACCGCCGCCGCAAGAAGCGCCAGGTGCGCGCCGTGCGGCAGCAACTGGGCAATACCGACACCCAAGGCGGCTGGCTGATCGGTTTTGCCAGCCAGAGCGGTTTCGCCGAACAACTGGCCTGGCAGAGCGCCAACCAGTTGCAGGCCGCCGGGCTCGCGGTGCGGGTTGAGCCGTTGTCGCGCCTGGGCGAGCACGACCTGCGCCAGGCCGCCCATGCGCTGTTCGTCGTCAGCACGTTCGGCGACGGCGAAGCACCCGACAGCGCCCGTGGTTTCGAGCGCAAACTCCTCGGCCAGGCATTGGCGCTCGGGCACTTGAACTACGCCTTGCTCGCCTTGGGTGACCGCCAGTATCAGCACTTCTGCGGCTTTGGCCAGCGCCTGCATGCCTGGCTCGGGCAGCAAGGCGCCCGCAGCGCCTTCGAGCCCGTGCAGGTGGATAGCGCCGACCCGCTACGCCTGCAACAGTGGCAGGAACAACTGGGCCAACTGACCGGCGCCCAACCGACGATGGCCTGGCAGGCGCCCCTGTACGAAGACTGGACGCTGAGCGAGCGGCAACTGCTGAACCCCGGCAGCCAGGGTGCGCCGGTATACCTGCTGCGCCTGACGCCACCGGCGCCTCACCCGTGGGAGGCCGGCGACCTGATCGAAATGATGCCGCGCCTGACCAGCGACATCCCCCTGCAGACCCAGGCCCGGGAGTACTCCATCGCCTCTGTACCCGAGGACGGCGCACTGGAATTGATCGTACGCCAGGAACGCCACCCTGACGGCACCCTGGGCCTGGGCTCGGGCTGGCTCACCGAGCACGCCCCGCTGGGCGCGCTCATCAGCCTGCATGTGCGGCGCAACAATGGCTTTCATGCACCGCGTGACGATGCGCCAGTGATACTGATCGGCAACGGTACGGGGCTGGCTGGATTGCGCAGCTTGCTCAAGGCCCGAATTGCCAAGGGCCATGCACGCAACTGGCTGGTATTTGGCGAGCGCAATCAGGCGCAGGACTTTTTGTGCCGGGATGAATTGCAAAGCTGGCTCGCGGACGGCCACCTGGCCCGTCTGGACCTGGCGTTTTCTCGCGATCAGGCGAAGAAGATCTACGTGCAGGACCGCTTGCGCGAAAATGCGCGGCAGGTGCGCGAGTGGGTGGCCGAGGGGGCGTTGATCTATGTGTGCGGCAGCCTTCAGGGGATGGCGGGCGGTGTCGATGAAGTGCTGCGTGAAGTGCTCGGGGCGGATACCCTGGAATCGCTGAGCGAACAAGGGCGCTACCGCCGCGACGTTTACTGATAATGGGCGCGTGCGACCCCTTTAGACCAAGCGAAGCTCGGGAACCAGGCGCCGCGCCGTAACTGACACTACACGGTGCGCCCTTCCCGAGCTGGCGCCCGGTCCCACAGAGGTGTGCGTGAGAACGCTGTGGGACCGGGCGAAGCTCGGGAAACAGGCGCCGCGCCGTAACTGACACTATACGGTGCGCCCTTCCCGAGCTGGCGCCCGGTCCTGCCGGTGCAGGCGGGCGCACCAGGGTCAGGCCTTGACGGGTTCTACCGCCAGTTCCACAGCTTCGGACTTTTTGATGACCGCATACACGACCGCCGTCACCGCCGCCCCGGCGGCAATGGCCAGCAGGTACAGCAATGCATGGTTGATGGCGTTGGGGATCAGCATCACGAACAAACCACCATGGGGCGCCATGAGTTTGCAGCCGAAGTACATGGACAGCGCACCGGTCAAGGCGCCGCCGGCGATGCTGGCCGGGATGACCCGCAACGGGTCCTTGGCAGCAAACGGAATGGCACCTTCGGAAATGAAGCACAACCCCAGCACCAACGCAGCCTTGCCGGCTTCACGCTCGCTCTGGGCGAATTTGCGGCGGGCCAGGAAGGTGGCGATGCCCAACCCGATGGGAGGCACCATGCCCGCAGCCATGGTGGCGGCCATCGGTGCGTAGCTCTGGGAGGCCAGCAGGCCTACCGAGAACGCGTAAGCCGCCTTGTTGATCGGGCCGCCCAGGTCGACGCACATCATGCCACCCAGCAGTACACCCAGCAGAATGGCGTTGGTGGTGCCCATGCTGTCGAGGAAGTGGGTCAGCGCTTCGAGCATGCCGGCCACCGGCTTGCCCACCACGTAGATCATCACCAGGCCGGTGAACAAACTGGCCAGCAACGGAATGATCAGGATCGGCTTGAGCGCCTCGAGGCTTGCCGGCAAACGCGCGTAACGGTTGATGGCCTTGGCGGCGTAACCGGCGATGAAGCCCGCCGCGATGCCACCAATGAAACCGGCACCCAGGGTGCTGGCCAGCAAACCACCGATCATGCCGGGCGCCAGGCCAGGCCGGTCAGCAATGGAGTAGGCAATGTAGCCGGCCAGCAGCGGCACCATCAGCTTGAAGGCGCTATCGCCACCAATCTGCATCAGCGCGGCGGCCAGGGTGCCCGGCTCCTTGAAGGCAGTGATACCGAACACGAACGACAGGGCAATCATCAAGCCGCCCGCTACCACCATCGGCAGCATGTACGACACGCCAGTGAGCAGGTGTTTGTAGACCCCGGTCTTTTCCTGCTTGGCCGGCGCGGCAGCACCAGCGCTGGCAGCAGACTCTTGCTTGCCTTCGGCCAAGGCCTTGTCGAGGATCGACTTGGCCTGCTTCAGCGCCACGCCGGTGCCGCAGCGGTAGATACGTTTACCGGCGAACCGTTCGGTGGCCACATCGATGTCGGCGGCCAGCAGTACCACGTCGGCGTCCTGAATGGCTGCGGCGCTGAGCGGGTTGCGCGCGCCCACCGAGCCCTGGGTCTCGACCTGCAGGTCGTAGCCCATTTGCTTGGCGGCCGTCTGCAAGGCTTCTGCAGCCATGAACGTGTGGGCTACGCCGGTCGGGCACGCAGTAATGGCCACCAGCCGCGGCGCACGGTCGGCTACCGGCGCGACAACGGCCTCGCTGGACGCTTCGTGAACCTTGGCCTGCTCCGCGGCCTGGCGCAGGAACGCGTCGGCGTCCTGCAGGGCCGCGGCCGGGCTGCTCTGGAACAGGCGCTTGCCGACAAAACGGCTGAGGTCGATGGGGCCGGTGTTGATCACCAGTACCCAGTCGGCGGCCTCGATGGTGGCCGGCGACAATTTGTTTTCAGGGTGCTGCGGGTCATGCACCTCAACGCTGGTGCTCCAGCCCTGGCGCTGGGCCACGGCATCGAGCAAGCGTGCACTGAGAACACTGGAGACGCGGCCGCTGGGGCAAGCCGTGACGATGGCAAGTTTCATCTCATACCCTCTTATTGTTCTGCAAGCGCGCGCACGCAGACGCCGCTTTCGAGCCGCGCCAGTTCGGCGTGGTCATTGATGCCAAAACCGATCTGGCTGACCGCCATGGCCGCGATGGCGGTGGCGGTGCACAACGTCTGGTGTGGGGTGGCGCCGCTCAGCAGGCCGTGAACCATGCCCGCCAGCAACGAGTCGCCCGCACCCACGGTGCTGCCGATGTCGACCGTGGGCGGCAGGGCCTGCAGCGCCGGTTGGCCGCTGAACCAGTTGACGCCCTGGGCGCCTTGGGAAATCACCACATGCTCGATGCCCTGGGCGTGCAGACGCTTGGCCACGGCGGCCTGCTGGGCTGGCGTGTCGACGGCTTCGCCGAGCACTTCGGCCAATTCCGCGGTATTGGGTTTGATCAGCCACGGCTGGGTGGCCAGGCCCGCGCGCAACGCCGCGCCGCTGGTGTCCAGGGCGACTTTCAGGCCCAACGCAACCAGGCGTTCCAACAGCGCCTGCAACCACTGGGCATTGATGCCCCGGGGCAGGCTGCCAGCGACCACCACGGCATCGTGGCCAGGGGCGATCTGCTCCAGGCGCGCCAGGAGCGCGGCCTGGGCTTCATCGTCGACGAAAGCGCCAGGACCATTGAGGTCGGTGATCCGCCCGCCGCGCTCGGCCAGCTTGATGTTGGTGCGGGTTTCACCCGGCACCCGGATGAACTCATCGGTGAAGCCACGCGCGACGAACAACGCCTCGAACGGCAGCACATTGTCCTGGCCGAGGAAACCGGCCACCGTCAGTTCATGCCCCAGGTCAGCCAGCACCTGGGCGACATTGATGCCCTTGCCGGCGGCATGGCTGTGCATGGCCGTGGTGCGGTTGACGTCGCCCACCAGCAGGCTGTTGAGTTCCACGGTCAGGTCCAGCGCCGGGTTCAGGGTCAGGGTCAGAATCTTGGCCATTTACTGTTTCTCCACCAGGGCGCGCACGTCGGCGGCGCTGCCCAGGCCCAGCGCAGTCTGCGCTAGGCTTGTTGCGTGTTCCAGGGTCAGTTCGCGGACCCCGGCCTTGACCTCGGCAATGCTGCGCGCCGAGACACTCAATTCATCCACGCCCAGGCCTACCAGCAGCGGCACGGCCAGCGGGTCGGCGGCCAGTTCGCCACAGATGCCCACCCACTTGCCGTGAGCATGGGCAGCCCGCACGGTGATGTCGATCAGTTGCAGCACCGCCGGGTGCAGGCCATCCGCCTGGGCCGACAGGGTCGGGTGGCCACGGTCGATAGCCAGGGTGTACTGGGTCAGGTCGTTGGTGCCGACACTGAAGAAATCCACTTCCTTGGCCAGCACCGGCGCCAGCAGGGCAGCGGACGGTACTTCGATCATGATGCCCAGTTGCAGGTCAGCGACCGGTATCTCCAGGCGCAGGCGCTCGGTCATGTCCCGAGCCTGGCGCCACTCCTCGACACTGCCCACCATGGGGAACATGATCCGCAGCGGGCGGTTGTCGGCGGCGCGCAGCAGCGCGCGCAGCTGGCTTTCCATCACGTCGGGACGCTGAAGGGTCAGGCGGATGCCGCGCACACCCAGGAAGGGGTTTTCTTCCTTGGCGATCGGCCAATAAGGCAGCGGTTTGTCACCGCCCACGTCCAGGGTGCGCACCACCAGTGGCCGGCCGGCCAGGCCGTCGAGCACACGGCGGTATTCAGCTTCCTGTATGGCTTCATCGGGCGCCTGGGAATGGGCCATGAAAATCAGCTCGGTGCGCAACAGGCCGACACCTTCGGCGCCCTGCTCCACCGCGGCTTTGACGCCGGCGCTTTCACCGATGTTGGCGAACACTTCAACGGCGTGGCCGTCCCGGGTGACGGCGGTTTCCATACGCCGGGCATTCGCGGCTTCCTGGCGACGCGCACGGGTTTCGCGCTCTTCGATGGCGCGCTGGCGCACCTCTTCACTGGGTTCGACCACCAATTGGCCGCGCTGGCCATCGAGCATCAACGGGCAGCCGGACTTGAGCAGCAGCACCGCCTCGCCCGCCCCCACGATAGCCGGGATGCCCAGGGCACGGGCAACGATGGCACTGTGGGCGGTAGCGCCGCCGCGCGCGGTAAGGATACCGGCCACGCGGGCGGGGTCCAGGCGGGCGACGTCGGACGGGCCCACCTCGTCCATCACCAGGATATAAGGCTGGTTTGGCTCATCGACGCTTTCCACGCCGCACAGTTGCGCCAGCACACGACGTCCAATGTCGCGCAGGTCGGCGGCGCGCTCGGCCAGCAGGGCATCCTGCAACGCTTCCTGCTGACGGGCAGCGGCTTCGATCACGCTGATCCACGCCGCGGGGGCGCTTTCGCCCTGCTTCAGGCGGCTGGCGACCTCATCGGTCAGCGCCGGGTCGTCGAGCATTTCCTGGTGGGTGACGAAAATCTCGCGAATGGCCTTGGCCTGGCTGCGGCGGATCAAGCCTTCGATGTCTTCACGCACCTGCACCAAAGCGTCTTGCAGCCGCTGGTGTTCCACCGGGTGAGACTCACCACGCAGCGGGTAGTCGAATTCCTGCGGCACCTGCACATGAGCCGGGCCCATGGCGATGCCCGGCGCGGCAGCGATCCCCTGGATCTGCTGGCCCGCGACCGGGGCCTGCACCTTGGGTACGATAACAGCGGCCTCTTCAACCACTACGGTCACTTCGGCAACCGCCGGCAGCGGCTCGACCTCCTCGCCCAGGCCTTCTTCGACTGCCGCCAGCAACGCGGCCAGCGCATCATTGGCAATGGCCGGCTCGGCGATGAATTCCAGCACCTGGCCGCGGCGGGCGCCCAGGCTCAACAGCTTACTCAGGCTTTTCGCCGACACGGCAGGCTCGGTACTGTCCACCAGGCGCAGGTGAATCTCACCCTCGAAGCTCTTGGCCAATTGCGCCAACACCTTGGCCGGGCGCGCATGCAGGCCGTGGGCGTTGGCCAAGCCAATGCGGGCGCTGGGCCAGTCGGCCGGCACATCACCGCCCAAGGCTTCCAGCACCGCGCGCGGGTTGGTGGCGCGGCCCAGTTCCTGGCCGCGGCCTTCGATCAGCAAACCACACAGCCGCTCCAGCAAGGCCTGGTGTGCCTCGCCCAGGCTGGCCAGGCAGAACAGCCCGGTCAGCGGCTGGCCCAGGTAGCGCAAAGGTTGTTGCGGGGTGACGAACGCCAGCCCGGGTTTCTTCACGGTCTGTTCGCTGTGCAACCACCACAGGCCGTCGCCCAGGGGCAAGGCTTCCACTTGCTGCAGCACGGCAGCGAAGCCATTGCTGACACAGTCGGCCTGGCGCAGCAAGCGGGCGCCACGCCATACCAGTTCTTCGAAGTCTTCGGCGGCCACGCTCAGGCTGATCATCTGCGCATCCAGCGCCAGTTCCTGGGGCGCGCCCTGCAACAGTTTCAGCAACGCTTCAGGGGTACTGGCCGTGCGCAACGCCTGGCCCAGGTCGGTCTCGCCCAAGGCGCGGGTCAGCAGTTGCAACAGGCGCAGGTGCTCGTCGGACTTGGCCGCGATGCCGATGGCCAGGTAAACGATCTGGCCATCACCCCAGTCCACGCCTTCAGGAAACTGCAGCAGGCGCACGCCGGTGGCGAACACCAGGTCACGGGTCTCCGGGGTGCCGTGGGGGATGGCGATGCCCTGCCCCAGGAAAGTAGAACCCTGGGCCTCGCGCGCTTGCAGGCCCGCCAGGTAGCCGTCGGCCACCAGGCCATCGGCAACCAGCTTTTCAGCGAGCAATTGCAGGGCGGCGGGTTTATCCACGGCACGCTGGGCCATGGATATCTGCTCTATAGTGAGCTCGAGCATGCCAATCTCCTTTACGGCATCCACAGGATGCAGAAGTCTTGTTTTAAGGGTGCAGCATAGGACCGAAACCCTTGCAGGGTCAGCCCCGAGCTGTTGGACAACCTCAGCCAGCCATCGACGGGAAAAATTACTGATCACCCCGACAGATTTTTTTCGGCAGAAAACACGCCGGCTGAATCGTTTAACCTAGAATGACAGGCACGTTACCCGATAATCTTCAGGCATTGAAGCCCAACCTGACGGCGGCATTGCGACAATGGTCGCCTGCCGCGGTGGCCAATGATGGTGAAAAATGCATCGGGCAGCCTGAACGCCCGGCGTCGCACGCCGTAAAACAAGGAATACTCGGTTGAAACTCAGTGATATTGCTCGCCTCGCCGGAGTGTCGGTGACCACCGCCAGTTACGTCATCAATGGCAAGGCGCAACAGCAGCGCATCAGCAAGACCACCGTGGAGCGTGTCCAGGCGGTGGTGCAGGAACATGGCTTCACGCCCAACCCCCAGGCTGCCGGCCTGCGCAGCCGCCATACGCGTACGCTGGGTTTTATCCTGCCCGACCTGGAAAACCCCAGTTATGCCCGTATTGCCAAGCGCCTGGAAAAGCGTGCGCGCGAGCACGGCTATCAGTTGCTGATCGCCAGCTCCGACGATGAACCGGCCAGCGAACTGCAATTGCAGCAGTTGTTCAAGGCCCGCCGCTGTGACGCCTTGTTCGTTGCCAGTTGCCTGCCGCCTGAAGACACCAGTTACCTGGAGCTGCAGAACAAAGGCCTGCCGATCATCGCCATTGACCGGGTGATGGACAGCAACCACTTCTGCTCCGTGGTCAGTGACGACCAGCACGCCGCCCTGCAACTGACCAGCAGCATCCTGCGCACGACCCCCAGGGACATCGCCCTGATTGGCGCCCGCCCCGAGCTGAGCATCAGCCAGGCCCGCGCCGCCGGTTTCCATCAGGCCGTGGAAGGTTTCACCGGCAAGGTGCTGGTGTCCGAAGGCGAATCGTTCAGCCGCGAAGGCGGCCGCCAGTCAATGGCCGAGCTGGTGGAGCAACTGGGCCATCTGCCCGCGGCCCTGGTGACGACCTCTTATGTATTGCTGCAGGGGGTGTTCGATGTGCTGCAAGGCCATCAGGATGAATTCCCTTCGCTGCACCTGGCGACCTTTGGCGATACGCAACTGCTGGACTTTCTGCCCTTGCCCATCAATGCCATGGGCCAGCAACACGACCTGATTGCCAGCAAAGCCCTGGAGCTGGCACTGGCCGCGGTGGAGCGCAACGAATACCAACCTGGCGTGCACGCCATAGCCCGTACCTTCAAGCAGCGCATTTTCGAGGCGTGAGCCATGGTGCTGATCGACACCCACACCCACCTGGACTTCCCCGACTTCGACGTCGACCGCCCGGCGGTGCTGGCCAACGCTCGCGCCTTGGGCGTGCAGCGAATGGTGGTACTGGGTGTGCATCAGGCCAATTGGCAGCGGGTGTGGAACCTGGTGCAAGGCGATGCGCAACTGTACGCCGCCTTCGGCCTGCACCCGGTGTACCTGGATGAGCACCAACCGGCTCATCTGACCGAACTGCACGGCTGGCTGGAACGCCTGGCGGGGCATCGCCAGCTATGCGCGGTGGGCGAATTCGGCCTGGATTACTTCCTCGAAGACCTGAACCGCGAACGCCAGCAAGCCTTGTTCGAAGCACAGTTAACCCTGGCGGCCGAGTTCGAATTGCCGGTGTTGCTGCACGTGCGGCGCAGCCACGCGGCGGTGATCGCCACGCTCAAACGTTTCAAGCTAAAGCGCGCAGGGGTCATCCATGCCTTCGCTGGCAGTCATGAAGAAGCGCGGGAATACCTGAAACTGGGCTTCAAACTGGGGCTTGGCGGCGCGGGTACCTGGCCGCAGGCGGTGAAGCTGCGCAAGACTCTGGCCCGCCTGCCCCTGGAAGCCGTGGTGCTGGAGACCGACTCACCGGACATGGCCCCGGTGATGTACGCCGGAGAACGTAACAGCCCTGAGCATTTGCCGAAGATTGTCGAGGCCTTGGCCGAGGTGATGGGGGTTGATGCACAGGCGTTGGCGGCGGCCAGTACCGCGAATGCCTGTGACGTGTTCAACTGGCCTGACGCCTGACCGCTCACGTCACTGCCCCGCAGGGTTGCCACCGGCAATCCGGGGTTAGAACAGCACTGTCCACAGGGCGATGACGGCATACCACAGCACCGCCGAGCGCAGCAGTAGCTCCCACAGGCTGTCCAGGCTGGCGACACCCGCCTCGCCCGCCGCGGTGGCCGGCAGTTCACCCGCCACGCGCCCGACGTCGGCGATCAGCTTCTTCGCACCGATGCCCCAATGCAGTAACTCATGCAGCATCACCTTGCCCACCGCAACGAAGTTACCCACAAGGGCAAAGCTCACGGCCAGCACCCGCACCGGCAGCCAGTCGAAGGCGTGGCGAATGCTGCCCGCGCGAGCCACCACGCCCGGGTGCCTGGCGTTGCGCACCGCCAGCGCCAGCAATCGATAAACCAGCGCCGCCACAGGCCCCAGCAGCACATACCAGAAGATCACTGCAAAGAAACTCTGATACGCCTGCCACAGCAGGTTGTCCTGCACCTTGGCCAGCAGCCCCGATTCGTCATCGGCGCTCAGCCCCAGGTCACGTTCGGCCACATGCACGGCTGCCTGCTCGTCGCCCCGCCGCCAGGCGTCACGAAACGGCCCCAACCCGGCTTTCACATCACCACGGCCCAAGCTGTAGATCACCACCAACAGGTGAATGGGCAAGGCAAACAGGCCATACGCCACTGGCTTGAGCGCCAGCAGCAGCGCACCCAGCACCACCGCAGGCAGCAGCACCCACAGCGCCAGGATAAGCGCCGGTTCCTTGACCAGACGCGGCTTGGCTTCCAGGCGCGCCAGCTCGGCCAACCAGGCGCGGTCGCCTTGCAACCGGTGGCGCAACGCCGAGAATTTCTCAATCACCAACACCAGCACCAACACCAGAAAACTCATTGCACTCCCTCGTGGGCCAGCAGGCTGGCGCGGTAGCGCGGCCAGTCGAAGTGCGGCCCTGGATCTGTCTTGCGCACGGGCGCGATGTCGCTGTGCCCGCAGATGCGCGATGAAGTAATGGCCGGGTACTGCGCCTGCAGTTGCCGGGTCAGGTGTGCCAGTGCCTGGTACTGGGCATCGGTGAACGGTTCGAAGTCAGTCCCCTCCAGCTCGATGCCGATGGAAAAGTCATTGCACGCTTCGCGCCCTTCGAAATTCGACACCCCGGCATGCCAGGCCCTCTGCAGACAAGAGACGAACTGGGTCAGCCCGCCGTCACGCTCGATCAGGAAGTGTGCCGACACCTTCAGTTCGGCGATGGTCTCGAAGAAGGGGTGGGCGCTGCAGTCCAGTTGGTTCTGGAAGAACTGCTGCACGCGGCCGGTCTTGAACTGGCCAGGCGGCAGGCTGATGTTGTGGATCACCAGCAGGGAGATTTCACCCAGCGGGCGCTCATTGAAATTGGGCGATGGGCAGTGCGCGGCTGGCTGGCACCAGCCAGTGATGGGATCAATGGTCATAAGGCCTCCTTGGCGACGCGGCTCGATCGCCCCAGTATGCCGCGTCGCTGACTGGCTGGGCATGCAACTATATATTTTTCCGCCGCCGCAGGTTGGAGACCACTGAATCAAGGGCGCGGTCGAACAGCAGGGTATCGTCCAGAATCCGCGCCGCACCCTGGCGAAACTCGACGGCCAGGCCCGTGCGGGTCTTTTCCAGCACCTTCATGCCGGTGCGGTTGACGAACACATATCGGTCAGTAGCCTCGATGATCGCCGCCAGCTTGCAACGCTGACAGTGGCCCTCATCGTCGATGAACTCCACCCAGCAACCGGTGCGCAACGCGTTGACCTGCAGCAGGCCGGGGTCATCGGCCGGCAGCCGTACCTGGGCAGGGGGGGCATCGCCGTGCCCCGCCAGCACGATTTCCTCGACCACCGCCACCAGCGCCGGGGGTTCCTGGCCCTCGACCCACGCCGCCGGGTGAAGGGCATCGCGCTTGAGCGCCTGCACATGCAGCAGCTCCAGCTGGCTGAAGAATTCGCTGGTGGCAAAGGGGTCGAACGCCGAACTGGTCAGGCCGTCACGCAGGGCCTTGAGCAGTCCCGGCACCACATCCAGCAAGCGCTCATGGGCCTGGGGTTCGTCGTGGGGCTCCACGCTCCAGATCAGATCGTCCATGGTCGCGAGGCCTTCGAGCCATTGGGGCGAGCCGTCGCCATGTTTCAGGCAGGTCAGCAACAGCACCTTGCTCCAGGCCTCTTCCAGCAGCCGCACCACCACCAGCGGCAAGACCTTGCCCAGCAAGCGGCGGTTGAGTTCCTGTTGCACGCGCTGGCGCGCGAGCTCAGCCTTGGCCCGGCCCTCCTCCGCGTCACGGGTACGCTGTTCGAGCAACTCGCTGCGCCGCCGCTCATCGGCGGTGAAGGCCAGGAAGTCGGCCAGCAGTTCGGAGAAAATCGCCGGGTCGTCGACAAAGTCGTTGAGCAGGCGCTGCACGATCTGCTCGATCCGCAGGTACAGGCTGTCACGCTGGTAGTCATCGCGGTTGCCCCAGCCCATGGCCGCCGAAGCGATCTCGTTGAGCAGGCGCCGCGCCGGGTGGCTGCCACGGCTGAAGAAGCTCTTGTCCATCACCGCGACCTTGAGCATCGGGATCTGCAAGCGGCCGATCAGCGCCTTGAGCGAATCGGGCAGGTTGCGGTCATCCAGGATGAACTCGAACAGCATGGTCACCAGGTTGATGACGTCTTCGTCGACCACGCCGATCACCCGGAACCTGCCACTCTTGACGCTTACCCGAGTCAGCAATTGCTCCAACTGGTGGCGCAGGTCGTAATCGTCCTGGGCCGCCTGGGACGAAGGCACGTATTGCTGCAAGTGCGACAGCAGGCGCATCAGGTCGTTGGTGGAAATGGGCTGCGCTTCGTGGCTGCTTTCCAGCTTGGGCGCGACACTGCCGCGCAGCTGGTGAAGCAGCTCCTGCAAGGCGCCGAACACTTCCTGCACGCTTTCATCGAGCTGCGCGCCGGTCTGCGGGCCGGCCACGGCGGCGTCCTCGCGACGCTGGCTGGGACGCGGCGGCGCACGGTCAGCGCTGCGGCGGGCCGGCGCGGCCTTCAGTTCCGGCAGCACGCCCGTGGCGATCAGCAACTGATTGGCCTCGGCATACAACTGGTCGGTGTCGGCCAACACGTACTTTTCGAACAGCTTGAGCACGGTCAGCTTGACCTTGATCTCCACGCCCAGGTTACGCCCGGCCTGGAGGAAATAATCACAGAGCATGGCCGGCCCTACGGGGTTGCTGGCATCGTCCAGGCGCTTGAGCACCAAAGCATTGAGCCGGGCGGTCAACTGCCCCAAGGCCAGGCCATCGCGGGCCAGCACCTTGCCAACCATGGCGTCCAGGGCGACGGTGCGCTCCAGATCGTCATTGGCCACCAGTTCCAGCTTGTCGTAATTGACCGGCGAGGCCACCGCAGGCTCGGCGATCTCGTATTGGCCGATGGCCACGAACGCCTCATAGAGTTTTTCCAGGAAGCCGCGCTCAATGCTCTTGCGCTTGAGGCGCAGGTCGCGCATGGCTTCGAAGAAGGTGTTCTGCTCGGCGTTGTTGTGGGCCTTGTCGGCCATCTCGAACAGGGTGTCGTCGGCATTGTCGAACAGCGCCTGCAAGCCTTGGCGCAGTTGCTGGGCGGCCTTGTCGCGAACCTGCAACAGGACGACGGGCAGGCGTGCCAAGGGCGTCTGATTGGCGTGATCAGCAGCAGCCTTGTTCAACGGCACGACTTTCCCATCGTTATGCATCCCGTTCTCCAGAAAGAATGAGGGTACGCTTTCGCTCTAGTATGCAGGTTACCCGCGCCCGCCCACAGCCCTCTGGCGCAACGCCTTTGTAAGCGCCGTCACGCACAGTGGAAACAAAGATTCAAGGCGTCAAAGCTATGGCGCCAAATACAAGGCGCTCATTATCTGCAAAAGCGTAGCGCTGTGCTAGAGCACCTGCCGCAGATATTTGCGGGGCGATGCGAAGTGGACAACAAAACCAGCAAAAAGCTCCCTGGGGCGGGATGTTTTCGCGCCTTTTCGCCACTGGGCCGCCTGGCTGTCGCAAGGCTTCGCGCCGGGCATCGCCTGCCCTATAATCCGGCCACTTTGCTTGTGGAGCCTGCTATGCCGAATCTACGCCTCGCCGACCTGACTGCCGAGATAGAAGCCAACGTGCGCCGCGCGCTGCTGGAAGACATTGGCAGCGGCGACATCACCGCCCAGCTGATCCCCGCCGAGCGTCTGGCCAAGGCCACCATCATCACCCGCCAGGACTGCGTGGTCGCCGGCACCGCCTGGGTGGACGCGGTGTTCCGCCAGCTCGACCCGCGCGTGGCGGTGCACTGGCAGGTCGTCGACGGCCAGCGCGCCACGGCCAACCAGGCCCTGTTCCACCTTGAAGGGCCGGCTCGTTCGCTGCTGAGCGGCGAACGTACCGCGCTGAACTTCCTGCAGATGCTGTCCGCTGTCGCCACCCAGGCCCAAGCCCTGGCCGACAAGGTAGCCGCCACTCAGGTCAAGCTGCTCGACACGCGCAAGACCCTGCCCGGCCTGCGCCTGGCACAGAAATACGCGGTTACCTGCGGCGGCTGCCACAACCACCGCATCGGCCTGTACGACGCCTTCCTGATCAAGGAAAACCACATTGCCGCCAGTGGCGGCATCGCCCAGGCCATCAGCGCCGCCCACCGCATAGCCCCCGGCAAGCCGGTGGAAATCGAAGTGGAAAGCCTGGAAGAACTCCGGGAAGCCCTGGCCGCCGGTGCCGACATCATCATGCTCGACGAACTCAGCCACGACGACATGCGTGAAGCCGTGCGCCTGAATGCGGGCAAGGCAAAACTGGAAGCCAGCGGCGGCATCAACGAAAGTACCTTGCTGCCCATTGCCCAGACCGGTGTGGACTACATCTCCATCGGCGCCATGACCAAGGACGTCAAGGCCATCGACCTGTCGATGCGCCTGAGTCTGTGACACAACACCCCACGAGATGAACGAAGGTATTGGAGTACTCGCAGTGACGAACACGCTCAACCCCGGGGCCGACACGGTCTACATCATCCGCATCGACGGTACCCGCCTGGGTCCTTTCCAGACCCAGGTAGAACCCAACAAGGCGCTGATCTACGAAGTAACCCTGAACGCCGGCGCCGGCGACACCCTGGAACACCACCGCGAAGGCGGCGTGGTGGACAAGTACCTGATCACCAACACCCACTTCCAGCCGCAGATGACCACCGTGGCCGCGCATTACACCGTGCGGTGGCGGCAAGAGGGCTGACTTGCGAATTTAGCCCCTTCCCTCTGTGGGACCGGGCGAAGCTCGGTAAGCCGGCACCGCGCAGCCACTTAAACTGCGCGCCGCCCTTTTCCCGAGCTTCGCCCGGTCCCACAGGGTTAAGCCCCGCTACGGCATCAACGGCAAACACTCCACTTGAGGGCGGGCGAACAGATACCCCTGCATCAGGCGGATCCCCAGCCCCAGCAACGCATCTCGCTCCCCCGCTGTCTCCACGCCCTCGGCCAGCAGGGTAATGCCTAGGCGCTGCGCCACCAGCACGATCCCCGCCACGATAGCCTCACGCACCGGGTCGCTATCGATGGACCGGGTCAACGCCATGTCCAGCTTCAGCACCTGAGGCTGGAAGGTCGCCAACAGATTCAACCCGGAATACCCCGAGCCAAAATCGTCGATTGCCGTGGTAAACCCCTGGCGCTCATACGCCTTGAAGATCGCCTTCAAATGCTCCGGGTCTTCCACCTGCTCACCCTCGGTGACCTCGAACATCAAGCGCTCGAGCGGAAAACTGGACGCCTCGGCCGCCTCCAGCGTCGCGCGAATACAGGTCTCTGCGCGGTAAACCGCGTTGGGCAAAAAGTTGATGCTCAGCTTGCAGTCAGGAATATCCACCAACCCCAAACCGGCCGCCAACTCGATGGCCTTCACCCGGCAGGCCTGGTCGAAGCGGTAGCGGTTACCGTCGTTGACCTTGCCCAGCACGCTGGCCGCCGACTCGCCGTTGGGGCCGCGCACCAGGGCCTCGTAGGCGTAGAGCTTGCCGGTGGAAACGTCGAGAATGGGCTGGAACGCCATGGTGAACTGGAAATCCAGGCCTTCCAGGTTGCGGCATTGGGCGCAGCCGGTGGGTTCGAAGGGGTGGGGGAAAAAGGTTTGGGTCATTGCTCCTCCGGGGAGGCAGATCGGATGGAGTGAAAACTTAGTGGATAGCTGCACAAGGCCAGCATGACACTAGGACGTAAAAAGGCACGAAAAATTTCGCTAACGTGCCGATAGCAAAGCAGCGGCAAGGTGAGCATCGCTGGCGCGCTGGTGGGCCGCGCGCGCATCAGGGCAGAGGCAGTGGGCCGCTGATAGGGGATGGCAGGTGATCGGGAGCACGTTGTGCGTGGACTATGCGGCTTATGGCAACGCGTGCAACGTCGTCAAGGTGGATGACCGCTGGGTCTGGTTGATCGACAATTCGAAGATGACCACGAACATTCGGAGTTCGGGACATTCAGGGGGACCATGGAGGGTGAGGCGGGGGGAGATGGTGCCGGGGATAGGAATCGAACCTACGACCTTCGCGTTACGAGTGCGCTGCTCTACCGACTGAGCTACACCGGCTTCGAGCGCTAAGCTAACATCCCAAGTACTGCCGAGCAAGATGAACAGCCGCCCTCAAGCCCCCGGGCAGCCAACAGGGGCATACACTGCGGGAGCGCTCGTCACACATGCCCAACTACCGCCAGCAGCTTTTGTCCAGCTGACGGTTTGCCCGTTTACCGCGGATGGAGCATTGGTGAGTGTGCAGATGACGGATGCGACGCCGGTAGCGGCCGTTCCGGACACCGCCACTGAGCTGCAGTTGGTTGATGAAGTCGCAGCACCTATATCTGACGCAGAAGCGATATCGTGCCCTTGGTCCAGCTCTACCTGCACCAAGGACTTGAGCATGGAAGTCTCTGTGACACCAGCTATTACCTTCGATCGAGCCAGATAGCTCGAGTAAAAGGGCAACGCGATGGCCGCAACAACTCCAATGATAGCCACGACAACCATCAGCTCAATCAGCGTAAAACCCTCCGTTTTCTTCATTACAGCTCCCTGAAAACTTCACGGGCGGCGAATGGCGCTCGCCCGTGAAGCGGTACATTACCCGGCGTTAGCAGCTGCAGCGCAACCTTTAGGCAGGTAGGTAGACGCGATAGCACTTGAGGTGCAGGTCCACCCAGTCGACGAGCGAGTCAGTAGAATAGTACCGCCAGCAATCACTGTTGGAGGGTTGACCAAGGCGCATTGAATCGTGCCGGTTACGCCGTCCGTGAAGGTGAAGGTGCAGTTCCCTGTGGAAGCCGGAGCATTGAGGTTGGTCTGGCTTACAGTAGTACCTGAATTTAGCAGATCCTCAAAACCGCTTTTGTACGACGCTGCTTCAGCCAGGCCTGCAGACACCTTCGCACGCGCTTGATATTTGGAGTACTGGGGAATGGCAATAGCTGCCAGGATACCGATGATGGCGACCACCACCATCAATTCGATCAGGGTGAAGCCCTTTTGATTTTTCATCTGTTTTCTCCAATGTGGACACCCGGCCAAACGACCTTGATCTGCAGGCAGCAATGTACGTGCCATACGCGATGGGGCGGGCATGCACAGGCACACTGGTGCTTTAGCCGCCCAGGCCTGTCGCAGAGAGATTTAAACTGACAATTTTTGTCACCAACTCATCAAAATTTGGCACCTAGACCTGACTAGGCTATAAAACACCGAATAGATGTAATCGGTGCTCCAATGAACGATATTGCCCTAAGCGGTCTTGCCAAACATTTGGTCCAGGCCGAGCTGCTTACAGACAAAAGTGCGCAACAGGCGTATCAGCAGGCTCAACGAAACCGTACGTCACTCGTACACTTCCTGGTACAAAACAAGCTGGTCTCCGGCAGATCTGTCGCTGAAATAGCATCCGAGCAATTCGGCATTTCATTTCTCGATCTCTCAACCCTTGAAAAAGACGTACAGCCGAAAGGCCTGGTCAGCGAAAAGCTGGTCCGCCAACACCGGGCGCTTCCTCTGTGGAGGCGTGGTAACAAGTTGTTTGTCGGCGTATCCGACCCGACCAATCAACAGGCAATTACCGATATTCAGTTCAGCACCGGCTTGACTACCGAAGCTATCATCGTCGAGGACGACAAGCTGGCGGACGCCATTGAGAAGCTTTTTGACCACGACACGACCGGTCTGGAGGAAATGGCTGATGTCGACCTGAACAATGTGGACGTTGAAAGCGCCAACGAACAAGATGATGAGCCGATAGCTGGCCAGGACGCCGACGATGCACCTGTTGTCCGTTTCGTGAACAAAATGCTTCTGGATGCAATCAGAGGCGGTTCATCCGACTTGCATTTTGAGCCGTACGAGAAAGTCTATCGTGTTCGGCTGCGCACAGACGGTATTCTGAGAGAGGTGGCTAAACCGCCCATCAACCTGGCAGGCCGAATTGCAGCCCGACTTAAAGTCATGGCGAATCTAGATATTTCCGAGCGCCGCAAGCCTCAGGATGGTCGCATCAAAATGCGGATATCGAAGAGCAGATCAATCGATTTCAGGGTTAATACCCTCCCCACTCTGTGGGGTGAAAAAATTGTGATGCGTATTCTTGATCCATCCAGCGCACAAATGGGTATTGACGCGCTAGGCTATGAGCCAGAGCAAAAAGAATTATACCTCCAGGCGCTGAGACAGCCTCAAGGAATGATCTTGGTTACTGGCCCAACGGGCTCCGGTAAAACCGTATCGCTTTACACAGGCCTGAACATCCTGAACACTGTTGATATCAATATCTCCACTGCCGAAGACCCAGTGGAGATCAACATGGAGGGTATCAACCAAGTCAATGTCAATCCTCGCCAGGGATTAGACTTCGCACAAGCACTGCGCTCATTCCTGCGCCAAGATCCGGACGTAATCATGGTCGGTGAGATTCGAGACCTGGAAACAGCCGAAATTGCGATCAAGGCGGCCCAAACAGGGCATTTGGTGCTGTCGACCCTCCACACCAACAGCGCTGCCGAGACGTTGACTCGATTGCAGAATATGGGAGTGGCTGGTTTTAACATCGCGACTTCCGTGAATTTGATCATTGCCCAGCGTCTTGCGCGCAAACTGTGCCCTAGCTGTAAAAAAGAAGCGGACATTCCTCATGAGACCCAGATGAAGGAAGGTTTTCCACCCCAGATGATTGGCAAATTCATCATTTACGAGCCTGTGGGATGTGCTCATTGCAATGGCGGCTACAAAGGACGTCAAGGCATCTACGAAGTGGTACGAAACACCCAAGCTCTGCAGCGCCTGATCATGGAGGACTCGAACTCGATTGACATTGCTGATCAAATGCGTGCAGAAGGCTTCAGCGACTTACGAACTTCAGGCCTGGCCAAGGTTATGCAAGGCGTCACGAGCCTTGAAGAAGTCAACCGGGTTACCAAGGACTGATGATGGCGGAGAAAGCGAGTACACCAAAAGTAATTACGTACATCTGGGAGGGCACTGACCGCAAAGGGGCCAAGGTTACCGGAGAGATGAGCGCGCCGTCGCTCCCGCTACTCAAGGCTCAGCTACGAAAACAAGGGGTAACCCCCGGAAAAATCAAGAAAAAAACTGTTTCGATCTTCAATAAAGGCAAGAAGATCAAACCGATGGATATTGCACTTTTCACTCGTCAAATGGCGACCATGATGCGTGCCGGGGTCCCCCTTCTCCAATCATTCGACATTATCGCAGAGGGTGTCGATAACCCAAACATGAAAAGACTGGTCGAGGAGCTAAAGGCCGAAGTCGGCGCTGGCAACTCCTTTGCATCTTCCCTGAGGAAGAAACCGCAATATTTTGATGACCTATATTGCAACTTGGTGGATGCGGGCGAACAAGCAGGCGCGCTTGAGGCCTTGCTTGATCGTGTAGCGACTTACAAAGAAAAAACGGAGGCACTCAAAGCCAAAATCAAAAAAGCGATGACCTACCCCATCGCAGTGCTGGTGGTAGCGTTAATAGTATCGTCCATCCTGCTGATCAAAGTTGTCCCACAGTTTCAGACCGTATTCCAAGGCTTTGGAGCCCAACTTCCTGCATTTACATTGATTGTCATAGAAGTGTCCGAAGTCCTCCAGCATTGGTGGTGGATAGTGCTCGCATGCATAATTGGTGCGGCATTCGCGTTTCGCCACATATATAAAATCAGCCCTAAATTCCGCGACGGCCTTGACCGTATCCTTCTAAAAATTCCGATTGTCGGGATGATTATTTACAAGTCCTCCGTCGCTCGTTACGCCCGTACGCTTTCGACAACTTTTGCCGCAGGCGTCCCCCTAGTCGAAGCATTGGACTCAGTAGCGGGCGCCACGGGAAATGTTGTGTTCCGGAATGCCGTCAATAAGATAAAGGCCGATGTTTCAACAGGTATGCAGTTGAATTTTTCCATGCGTTCAACGGGCGTTTTTCCAAGCATGGCCATTCAGATGACCGCAATCGGCGAAGAGTCCGGCGCGTTGGATGATATGCTGGATAAAGTGGCCAGCAACTATGAAGCAGAAGTTGATAACATGGTTGATAGCCTCACCAGCCTGATGGAGCCGCTGATCATGGTAGTGCTCGGTTTGGTCGTAGGCAGTCTCGTTGTAGCCATGTATCTTCCCATCTTCCAACTCGGCGATGTCATCTGAGATGCCCCTATCCGACTACCTGGCCACCACCCCCATGGCCTTCACCCTCTGCGCCCTGATCCTCGGCCTGGTCGTAGGCAGCTTCCTGAACGTCATCATCCACCGCCTCCCCAAGATGCTGGAACGCGACTGGAAAGCCCAAGCCCGTGACATCCTCGGCCTCCCCGCCGGGCCCGAGGGGCCACGCTACAACCTGATGCTCCCCGCCTCCACCTGCCCCCACTGCGGCCACAAGATCCGCGCCTGGGAGAACATTCCCGTGGTCAGCTACCTGGCGCTGAAAGGCAAGTGCAGCCAATGCCAAGCCCCCATCAGCAAACGCTACCCGCTGGTGGAGCTGGCCAGCGGCGTGCTCAGCGCGTTCATCGCCTGGCATTTCGGTTTTGGCTGGGCCGCTGGGGCGATGATGTTGCTGACCTGGGGGCTGCTGGCCATGAGCCTGATCGACGCCGACCACCAGTTGTTGCCCGATGCGCTGGTGTTGCCGCTGTTGTGGCTGGGCCTGATCGTCAACGCTTTCGGGTTGTTCGCGACCTTGCCCGATGCGCTGTGGGGCGCGGTGGGCGGCTACCTGGCGCTATGGATCGTGTTCTGGCTGTTCAAACTGGTGACCGGCAAGGAAGGCATGGGCCATGGCGACTTCAAGTTGTTGGCCATGCTTGGCGCCTGGGGTGGGTGGCAGGTGTTGCCGCTGACCATTCTGCTGTCGTCGCTGGTCGGGGCCATTCTGGGGGTGATTCTGTTGCGCTTGCGCAACGCCGCGCATAGCACGCCGATCCCTTTTGGACCTTACTTGGCCATCGCGGGCTGGATCGCATTGCTCTGGGGTGGTCAAATAACCGCTTCTTACATGCAGTTCGCTGGTTTCTGATGACGACAGCTTCTCCCGCACCCTGGATTCTGGGCCTGACCGGTGGCATCGGCAGCGGCAAGAGTGCCGCCGCCGAGCGCTTCGCCGAGCTGGGCGTGCACGTGGTGGACGCCGATCAGGCGGCGCGCTGGGTGGTCGAGCCTGGGCGCCCGGCCCTGGCCGAGATCGCCAGGCATTTCGGTGAAGGGGTGTTGCGGGCCGATGGCACGCTGGACCGGGCGGCGTTGCGGCAGCTGATTTTCGAGAACGCCGACGAGCGTCGCTGGCTGGAAGGCCTGCTGCACCCGTTGATCGCCACCGAGATCGCCGAAGCGCTGGCCAAGAGCACGTCGCCATATGCGGTGTTCGTGTCGCCGCTGATGATCGAGTCAGGGCAGTACCGGCTGGCCCAGCGCTTGCTGGTGGTGGACGTGCCGGAGGCGTTGCAGATCGAACGCACCTTGCGTCGGGACAACACCAGCCTTGAGCAGGTACAGGCGATCCTGAAGGCCCAGGCCACCCGGGAAAAACGCTTGGGCCATGCTGACGATGTGCTGGTCAATGACCGTGACCTGGCAGCCTTGCGCGCCGAGGTCGAGCGGCTGCATGCCTTTTACCTGACATTGACTGGAGGCCACTGATGAGCCAACCCCTGACCGTACAATGCCCCACCTGCGGGGCGCCGGTGGAATGGAGCGCAGCCACGCCTACCCGGCCGTTCTGTTCGGAGCGCTGCAAATTGATCGACCTGGGCGCCTGGGCGGCCGAAGAGCACAAGATTCCGGTGGGGCCGGATGCCGAGGATGAAATGTTCTCGGGCGATTTGCCCCATAGCGAGCATTGATTCACAGCACCACAGAGGCAGGCGCCGATGGGCTGGGCATCAGTCATCCTTCCACGGCGCCGCCAGGTAGCGGGTACGGTTGAAGGTCTCCAGCCATTCGGGGCAGAACACCACCAACGCGGTGACGATGACGCCGTTGATGAAGGCCTCGGGAAAGATCACCAGCCACAGGTAGCCGATAAAGTCCCATAGCCATTCCGGCAAGGCAAAACGCCCGTCCAGCCACAGCAGCCCTACCCCCGCCAATACACACAGCAATGCCGCCAACGCCGCAGGAAAGAACCCCGAGCAGAAAATGTAGATGAAGGGATTTTTCGGTTGCAGGCGCTCTACCCCCTGCGCGCACAGCTCGGTGACCAGCACCGGCAGGCCAATCAGCAACAACCCGTTGACGCCCGCGGCTGGCAGGTCCTGGTACCCGAGCGCTACCAGGCCCATCTGCGCAGCCAGGGCACCGACCAGGGCCAGCGGCCAATCCAGCAGCAGGGTGACCGCCGTCAGGCCTAGAAAGTGGTAGGACACCCCACTGTCGAAGTCCCGCCGCACCAGCCACAACATGAACAGCGCCAGCACCGTGCCGAACAGCAGGTGCTGACGGCGGCTGTCGGCGAACAGCTCTACCCACGGTGCGCGCCATACCGCCCAGCCGAGGACGGGGACATACAGGCACCAGCCGATCGCGAGGGTCGCGCCGGACAGCACCTGCGCGCTGATCATTTTTTCGCCTGTTCCAACGCCGTCTTCAACGCGGCGGCGTCGGTGAATTCATGCTGGGCCACCACGCGCTGGTGGTCCAGTTCCAGCCACAGTACCGAGTCGTCGGCGACGTTGTAACCAGGCGCGATCCGCCCCTCGCGGTCGAGCACCACCCGGTAGTCGTAGGAGCGCATGGACGGCAGGGCAAACATCTTCGCAATCAGCCGCGGCATACGCTGGATATCGGCCAGGAACACCGCGTGACGGCTTTCCAGGTAGCCTTTCGGCTGGCCTTGCAGGGCCGCGTTGACCAGCTTGGCGCCCCCCATGTCGCGGGCCACCAGCAGAACGCGGGCTTCGTCGTTGAGGGTGTAGGCAGTGTCGAACTGGTCGAGCAGGGTCCAGGCGGGCACGTGTTCGCCCACTTCCAGGGCCATCGCCCAGCACGGCAGCAGGCTGAGCAGCAGGCAGGTCCAGAACTTCATCGGCAGGTTCCTCAGGGAAATTTGGCTTATTGGCAGTCTACACCCCAGGCCATGACACGGCGTGTGCAAGTCATTCACTGCAAAGCGCATTTGAACGCTAAGCTTGTGTGCATGGATGACTCAGATTACCTGCGCCTGCTCACCATCCAGGCCGAACAAGCCAATGCATTCCTGTCCAATGCCCGCAAATGGGAGCGCGAGCGTTGGGTCTGCCAGCGCTTGTTGCAAGGGTTGAACATTCCCTACCGGGCCGAAGAATTCAACCCCGCCGGGCAGGAGCCACCGGACGTGCTGTTCCGCGACGCCAGTTTCGAGGTGTTCTTCGTGCTGGATGAAGGTCGCCGGCTCAACGACGAATGGCGCGAAGAGTTGCAGCGGCGCCGCAGCGCGTTTTCCCTGGCACAGCTGGTGCGGCGCGAAGCCCGGCCCCGGCGTATCGGCGCACCGGAATTGCTACAGCGGCTGGCGCCGACCTTGCGCAAAAAGTCCCATAACTACAAGGAGCGCGGGCTGGACCTGGGCGAGCTGGACATCATTGCCTTCGCCAGCCTCAAACGCGAAGTGCTGGACCTCAACAGCCATTTCCCACCGCCCACCGAATACCTGCGCCAGGGCTGGCGCTCGCTGTCGCTGGTGGGTCCGACCTTCGCCCGGGTGTTGTTCGCCCACCCCGATGCACCGGATTTCCTGCGCAGCAACCTGGGGCGCAGCATCGTCTTCGACGTGGGTATCAGCCTGTAATGCCCCCCACTCCCTGCAAAAACCCTGTGGGACCGGGCGAAGCTCGGGAAACATGCACCGCGCAGTAATTGGCGATACCCGGTGCCCTTTTCCCGAGCTTCGCCCGGTCCCACAGGCCAGTCCTACAGTGGTTTATATACCGTCATTGTGGAACACTGTACTTTTCCCACAGTCAGAAGCGTCTATCTTCCGAGGTCACGATGAGCAGCCGTTTGAGTCCCGAAGATCAGCAGCGCGTGGATGATTACCTGCAACTGCCCCAGCACAAAGTCGAGCGCCGGCCTTTTCGGCCGTGGATGCTCCTGGTGCTGACGGTGGCCATTACCGTCGGCCTTGGCCTATTGAGCCGTCTGATCAGTTACCTGGTGCTTTGAGCTGCCTTGCGCTCGCCCGGAACCGGCCGCCAGAAGCGGCCCTCACCCATGACCCACAGAATTCCGTAAACCTTATGAGTACTTTGAATGACACATCGTATCGTGATTGTCGGCGGTGGCGCCGGCGGCCTGGAGTTGGCGACCCGCCTGGGTAAAACCCTGGGCAAGCGTGGCACCGCCAGCGTGACCCTGGTCGACGCCAACCTGACGCACATCTGGAAACCACTGCTGCACGAAGTGGCTGCCGGCTCGCTGAACTCTTCGGAAGACGAACTGAACTACGTGGCCCAGGCCAAGTGGAACCACTTCGAATTCCAGCTGGGCCGCATGAGCGGCCTGGACCGTGCCGCCAAGCAGATTCAACTGGCTGCCACCCTGGACGAGAACGGCCTGGAGCTGGTGCCTGCGCGCACCCTGGGGTATGACAGCCTGGTGATTTCGGTGGGCAGCACCACCAACGACTTCGGCACCCTGGGCGCGGCGCAGAACTGCCTGTTCCTGGACACCCGCAAGCAGGCCGAGCGCTTCCACCAGCAACTGCTGAACCACTACCTGCGCGCCCACGCCCATCAGGACCAGGACAGCCAGATCAGTGTTGCCATCGTTGGCGCCGGGGCCACCGGGGTCGAGCTGGCTGCCGAGCTGCACCACGCGGCCCACGAGCTGGCTGCCTACGGTCTGGACAAGATCAAGCCGCAGAACATGCGCATCACCCTGATCGAAGCCGGCCCTCGTGTACTGCCTGCCCTGCCCGAGCGCATCGGCAACCCGGTGCACAAGACTCTGGAAAAGCTTGGGGTCACGGTGCTGACCGGCGCCTCGGTGAGTGAAGTAGGCCCTGACAGCTTGAAGACTGCCGACGGCAAAGTCATTCCGGCCAGCCTGAAAGTATGGGCGGCGGGTATCCGCGCGCCGGCCTTCCTCAAGGACATCGACGGCCTGGAAACCAACCGCATCAACCAGCTGCAGGTGCTGCCGACGCTGCAAACCACTCGCGACGAGAACATCTTCGCTTTTGGTGACTGCGCCGCCTGCCCGCAGAAAGGCACCGACCGCAACGTGCCGCCGCGTGCCCAGGCCGCCCACCAGCAGGCGTCCCTGCTGGCCAAGTCGCTTAAACTGCGCATCGAAGGCAAGGAATTGCCGGAATACACCTACAAGGATTACGGCTCGCTGATCTCGCTGTCGAAGTTCTCCGCCGTCGGCAATCTGATGGGCAATCTGACCGGCAGCGTGATGCTGGAAGGCTGGTTGGCGCGCATGTTCTACGTGTCGCTGTACCGCATGCACCAGATGGCGCTATATGGCACCTTCAAGACCATGATGCTGATGCTGGGCAGCCGCATCGGCCGCGGAACCGAGCCTCGCCTCAAACTGCACTGATCCCCTCCCCACCCTTCGGCCGCTGCCACGTGCAGCAGCGGCCGCAAGGCCGCGTCCGCGATATGTGCAGGGCCTGACTGCGCGGTGGCTGTGACGCGGCCGGGTCCGCTGTTACGGGCTATCCATTCTATTTGCGACAAGGTGCGCTTTACCGGCGACGTGACGCTTGCTATACCTGTATATACAGGCTTATATAGCTCCCCTCACAACCTGACATCAGGACACCGCCATGCCCGCCCCACTGCATATCCTGCCCGGCCATTTCGACCTCGACCAACTGCGCGCCATCTATCAGCAGCAAGCTCCGTTCGAGCTGGATGCCTCGGCCCGGGATGTGGTGGCCGCCAGCGCCAACACCGTTAGCCAGATCATCGCCAACGAACGCACCGTGTACGGTATCAATACCGGCTTTGGCCTGCTGGCCCGCACATCCATCGCCACCGACAAGCTGGCCAAGTTGCAACGCAACCTGCTGCTGTCCCACTGCACGGGCACCGGCCCGTTGCTGGATGACGCCAGCGTGGGCCTGATCATGGCGCTGAAAGTGGCATCGCTGGCGCGTGGCTTCTCCGGGGTGCGCTGGGAGCTGATCGAGGCATTGCGCAGCCTGTACACCGCCAAGGTGTTCCCCTGCATCCCGTCCCAGGGCTCGGTAGGCGCTTCGGGCGACCTGGCGCCACTGGCGCACATGTCGGCCGTACTGATCGGCGTCGGTCGGGTGCGCCATGAAGGCCGTGAAATGGATGCCGTCGAGGGTCTCGCCATCGCCGGGTTGAAGCCGCTTGAGCTGGGGCCGAAGGAAGGTCTCGCCTTGATCAACGGCACCCAGGTGTCCACGGCGCTGGCCCTGCGCGGTCTGTTTGCCGCCGAGAAGCTGTTCAGCGCCGCCGTGGTGGCGGGCAGCTTGACCGTCGAAGCCCTGAAAGGCTCGGCCGTGCCCTTCGACCCGCGCATCCAGGCCGTGCGCGGCCAGCCCGGGCAGATCGCCGCGGCAGCGTACTACCGCGACCTGTTGGGCAGCACCAGCGAAATCCGCCAATCCCATGCCGACTGCAAGCGCGTGCAAGACCCCTACTCCCTGCGCTGCCAGCCTCAGGTGATGGGTGCTTGCCTGGACCACATGCGTTTCGCCGCGGGTGTTTTCCTGCGCGAGGCCAACGCCGTGTCGGACAACCCGTTGGTGTTCAGCGCCGACGGTGATGTGCTGTCGGGGGGCAACTTCCACGCCGAGCCCGTGGCGATGGCCGCCGACGTGCTGGCCCTGGCCATCTCGGAAATCGGCGCGCTGTCCGAACGCCGTACCGCGCAATTGGTGGACCCGGCCCTGTCCGGCCTACCCGCCTTCCTGGTGCGCGAAGGCGGCCTGAACTCTGGCTTCATGATTGCCCAGGTGACTGCGGCGGCCCTGGCCTCCGAGAACAAGACCCTGGCCCACCCTGCTTCCATTGACAGCCTGCCCACCTCGGCCAACCAGGAAGACCACGTCTCCATGGCCACCTTTGCCGCTCGCCGACTGCTGGACATGGTCGGCAACAGCAGCGCCGTGGTGGCTATCGAACTGCTCGGTGCCGCCCAAGGCATCGACCTCCTGGCACCGTTGCAAACCTCGCCGAAACTCACCCAAGTGATGCAGTTCATCCGCGAAGGCGTGGCCCACTACGACGAAGACCGCTACTTCGCCCCTGACATCGCCGCTGCCCGCGGCTGGGTGGAAGACGGTGTATTTGGCCGCTGGCTGGCCTTCAGCGAGCTGTACCAGGGATGACCCAGGCGCTCTACCAGAAGGCCAAGGACTTTGTGCTGCACAAGGTCCGGGCCGGTGACTGGAAGCCTGGCGACCTGATCGCCTCGGAAAACCAGTTGGTGCAAACCCTGGGCATGTCGCGCATGACCGTCAACCGCGCCCTGCGCGAGCTGGCCGATGAGGGCCGACTCGTGCGGGTCAATGGCGTGGGCACCTTCGTGGCCGAGCACAAGCCGCAGTCCAACTTGATGCGCATCAGCAACATCGGCGACGAGATTGCTGCCCGGGGCCACCGTTATGAGTGCCGCATGCTGCACATGGGACGTGAACTGGCTTCCATGAGCATCGCCGCAGCCATGGGCCTGGCCACAGGCACATCGGTGTTTCATCTGCTGTGCGTGCACTTGGAAGAAGGCGTGCCGGTGCAACTGGAGGATCGTTATGTGAACCCGGAGCTGATCCCGAAGTTGCTGGAACAGGACTTTGGCGCGCAGCTGCAACCGGCGAGTTACCTGCTGCAGGTGGTTCGGCCAGATGAGATGGAGCACATCGTCGAAGCCGGGCATCCGAATGAGCAGGAGGCCAGGCTGCTGCAGATGGAGACCAATGAGGCCTGCCTGGTGTTGCTGCGGCGTACGTGGACTGCCGAGCGGGCGGTGACTTATGTGCGGTTGGTGCATCCTTCTTCGCGGTATCGGTTGGGTAGTCGCGTGAAGGTGTAGGTAGGCGGCGCCTGTTTCCCGAGCTTCGCCCGGTCCCACATGGCAATACGCAACGCCTGCAGGACCGGGCGAAGCTCGGGAAGCGGCACACACAAATCCAACGCATAAAAAAAGGCGTCCGCAAGGGACGCCTTTTTTCTGAATATGGTCGGGGTAAGGGGATTCGAACTCCTGACATCCTGCTCCCAAAGCAGGCGCGCTACCGGACTGCGCTATACCCCGGTACAAAAAAGGCACCCAGAAGGCGCCTTTTTTGATGCCTCCAGACGTTACTCTGAAGGTCTTTTAAGATCTGACCCAGCGAACTGGAGTCAAAAATGGTGGGTCGTGTGGGACTCGAACCTACGACCAATTGGTTAAAAGCCAACTGCTCTACCAACTGAGCTAACGACCCAAAAATGGTCGGGGTAAGGGGATTCGAACTCCTGACATCCTGCTCCCAAAGCAGGCGCGCTACCGGACTGCGCTATACCCCGATATGAAATTTGGCTCCGTGACCAGGACTCGAACCTGGGACCCAATGATTAACAGTCATTTGCTCTACCGACTGAGCTATCACGGAACTATCAATTTCAGTTACATCTACAGCAAGCTTCGAATCTGTATTCCTACCGCTTCGAACTCTTCGACGCTTCCGTATCGCTACGTTAGTGCCTCTGAGGCGCGCTATTCTACAACCTTCAAAACCCTTGTCAACCCCTAATTTTCATTCAACTTACTGAATTTCAAACTATTTTCAGATCCCGGTGTTGCGTGGTGATCTGTGGGTTGCCGTTACTGCGGGGCGCACTTTACTAAAGGTTTTTTGGAAATGCAAATAGAAACATGCATTTAGCTTCAATTTTTTTAGGAGCCCGCGAATGCCGTGCCTGGCTGCAGGACCGGGCGGGGCTCGGTCCTGCAGGGGCACTGCATTCGCCCGTCAGGCAAAAACGATCTCGTCGTCTTTTACCGTGGCGGTCACGGTGGTGCCGGGCAGGAACTGCCCCGACAGGATCAGCTGTGCCAGCGGGTTCTCGATCCAGCGCTGGATGGCGCGCTTGAGCGGCCGTGCGCCATACACCGGGTCATACCCCACGGCGATCAGCTTATCCAGGGCCTCATCGCTCAGCACCAGGCTCAGCTCACGCTCGGCCAGACGGCTGCGCAGGCGGCCCAACTGGATCTGCGTGATACCGGCGATCTGGTCGCGGGCCAGGGCTTCGAACACCACCACCTCGTCGATACGGTTGATGAACTCAGGCCGGAAGTGCGAACTCACCGCGTCCATTACCGCCGCACGCTGGGCTTCGCGGTCACCGGTCAACTCCTGGATCTGCGCCGAGCCGAGGTTGGAGGTCATCACGATCACCGTGTTGCGGAAGTCCACGGTGCGGCCCTGGTTGTCGGTCAGGCGGCCGTCATCCAACACTTGCAGCAGCACGTTGAACACATCCGGGTGAGCTTTCTCCACCTCATCCAGCAGCACCACCGAGTACGGCTTGCGACGCACGGCCTCGGTCAGGTAGCCGCCCTCTTCATACCCCACGTAGCCTGGTGGTGCACCGATCAGCCGGGCCACGGAGTGTTTCTCCATGAACTCGGACATGTCGATGCGCACCATGGCCTCTTCGGTATCAAAGAGGAATTCGGCCAGCGCCTTGCACAACTCGGTCTTGCCCACGCCGGTTGGGCCCAGGAACATGAACGAGCCGCTTGGGCGGTTGGGGTCGGACAACCCGGCACGTGAGCGGCGCACGGCGTTGGCGACGGCCACCACAGCCTCGTCCTGACCGATGACACGCTGGTGCAGCAGGCTTTCCATCTTCAGCAGTTTTTCCCGTTCGCCTTCCAGCATCTTCGCCACGGGAATACCCGTCCACTTGGACACCACTTCGGCAATTTCTTCCTCGGTGACCTTGCTGCGCAGCAACTGGTTGTCGCTCTTGCCGTGCTGGTCGACCATCTGCAGGCTGCGCTCCAGGTCCGGGATAACCCCGTACTGCAGTTCGGCCATGCGGTTGAGGTCGCCACGGCGGCGGGCCGCTTCCAGCTCCTGGCGCGATTGCTCGATCTTCTGCTGGATCTGGGCCGAGCCTTGTACCTCGGCTTTCTCCGAGGTCCACACCTCTTCCAGGTCGGCGTATTCGCGTTCCAGGCGGGCGATTTCCTCGGTCAGTTTTTCCAGACGCTTGATGGCCGCGTCATCGTCTTCTTTCTTGAGGGCCTGGGATTCCACTTTCAATTGGATCAGGCGACGCTCCAGGCGGTCGAGCACTTCAGGCTTGGAGTCGATTTCCATGCGGATACGGCTGGCGGCCTCGTCGATCAGGTCGATGGCCTTGTCCGGCAACTGCCGGTCAGTGATGTACCGATGGCTGAGCTTGGCCGCGGCAATGATCGCGCCGTCGGTGATGGCCACCTTGTGGTGCACCTCGTAGCGCTCTTTAAGGCCACGCAGGATGGCGATGGTGTCTTCCTCGCTCGGCTCGTCCACCAGCACTTTCTGGAAGCGCCGCTCCAGGGCCGCGTCTTTCTCGATGTACTGGCGATACTCGTTCAGCGTGGTGGCGCCCACACAGTGCAGTTCACCACGGGCCAGGGCCGGCTTGAGCATGTTGCCGGCGTCCATGGAGCCCTCGCCCTTGCCGGCGCCGACCATGGTGTGCAGCTCGTCGATGAACAGGATGATCTGGCCTTCCTGCTTGGACAGGTCGTTGAGCACACCCTTGAGGCGTTCTTCGAACTCACCGCGGAACTTGGCGCCGGCGATCAGCGAGCCCATGTCCAGGGACAGCAGGCGCTTGCCGCGCAGGCCGTCGGGTACTTCGCCATTGATGATGCGCTGGGCCAGGCCCTCGGCGATGGCAGTCTTGCCCACGCCCGGCTCACCGATCAGCACTGGGTTGTTCTTGGTACGGCGCTGCAGCACCTGGATAGTGCGGCGAATTTCATCGTCACGGCCGATCACCGGGTCCAGCTTGCCTTCCTCGGCGCGCTTGGTCAGGTCGACGGTGTATTTTTCCAGGGACTTGCGCGAGTCTTCGGCGTTGGCGTCATTCACCGCTTCGCCGCCGCGCAGGTTGGTGATGGCGTTTTCCAGCGCTTTCTTGCTCACGCCCTGGCCGAGCAGCAGCTTGCCTAGCTTGCTGTTCTCGTCCATGGCGGCCAGCAGCACCAGTTCGCTGGAGATGAACTGGTCACCTTTCTGCTGAGCCAGGCGGTCGGCCTGGTTGAGCAGGCGCGCCAGGTCCTGGGACATGTTCACGTCGCCGGTGGGGTTCTGGATTTTCGGCAGGCGGTCGAGCTCTTTACTCAACTCCTTGCGCAGGCTGTTCACGTCAAAGCCGACCTGCATCAACAGCGGCTTGATGGAACCACCCTGCTGGTCGAGCAGCGCCTGCATCAGGTGCGGCGGCTCGATGGCCGGGTGGTCCATGCCAACGGCCAGGGATTGGGAATCGGATAAGGCTAATTGCAGCTTGCTGGTCAAACGGTCTATACGCATGAGTCACCTTCCTAAAGGGGCAGGCCGGAGCGATGGACACACCTGATGAAGATAAACCTGCCTGAGATACCGATATAGATGGGGGGGATTGTTCAATATTCAAGCGGCAGGAGCTTGACCCAGATCATCAAATCGGCAGCGCCTGGTTCCCGAGCTTCGCCCGGTCCCACAAGGGATAGCGTTTATTCCAGCCAGATCAATGAGGCAAAGCGCCCCGTCTGCGGCGCACGCCGGTAAGAGAAGAAGCGTAGATCCTCGATGGTGCATTCACCACCGCCGTAAACGGCCGTGATGCCCATCGCCGCCAGGCGCACCCGTGCCAGCGCATAGATATCGGCGAGGAACTTGCCCGGCTGGGCGCCTGGCACAAAGGCTTCGCCCGCCTGGGGGTGACTGGCCATGAAGATATCGCGCACTTCAGCGCCCACTTCAAAGTTGCGCGGGCCGATGGCCGGCCCCAGCCACACCAGAATTTCGTTCGCCGGCACGCCCAGGCTTTCGGCCGTGGCCTCCAGCACGCCGGCGGCCAGCCCGCGCCAGCCTGCGTGAGCCGCGCCCACGCGGGTACCGGCGCGGTCGCAGAACAACGCGGGCAGGCAGTCGGCGGTCATCACCGTGCAGGCGATACCCGGCGTCGAGGTCCAGCTGGCGTCCGCCTCGGCGATCACCGACGGGTCGGCATGGGCCACGTTGACGCCGTGCACCTGCTTGAGCCACGCCGGCTGAATGCCGAAGGCCTGGGTCAGGCGCCGGCGGTTCTCGGCGACCGCGGCAGGGCTATCGCCCACATGGTCACCCAGGTTGAAATGCTCGAAAGGCGCGGCGCTGACGCCGCCCTCTCGCGTGGTGACGCAGGCCTTCACATTGGCCGGTGCCGGCCAATCGGGAAATATCAGGTCCTGCGCCAACCCACTCACCCGACGAATGCCTCGCGGTCCTGCTTGAGCAGCGACAACAGCCAGACGAAGTCGTCGGGCAGTGGCGATTCCCAGCTCATGCGCTCACCCGTGCTCGGGTGTTCCAGCTCCAGGAAGCGGGCATGCAGGGCCTGGCGCGGGAAGGTCTTGAGCGCATCGACCATGGTCGCGCTGGCGGCCGGCGGAATGCGGAAGCGACCGCCGTAGGCCGGGTCACCCACCAACGGGAAGTTGATGTGGGACATGTGCACGCGGATCTGGTGGGTACGGCCGGTTTCCAGCTTCACCCGCACGTGAGTGTGGGAGCGGAAGCGCTCCAGCACGCGGTAGTGGCTGACGGCAGGCTTGCCGCCTTCCATCACCGCCATGCGCTGGCGCTGCTGGCCGTGACGGCCGATGGGTGCGTTGATCTTGCCGCCGGCGGTTACCACGCCGATGACGATGCACTCATAAATCCGACTGACGGTACGGCTTTGCAGCTGGGTCACCAGTTTGGTCTGCGCCTGAATGGTCTTGGCGACCACCATCAGGCCCGTGGTGTCCTTGTCCAGGCGGTGCACGATGCCCGCGCGCGGAACATTGATGATGTCCGGCACGTGGTGCAGCAAGGCATTGAGCAGGGTGCCATCAGCGTGGCCGGCAGCCGGGTGCACCACCAGGCCCGCAGGCTTGTTGATGACCAGGATGTCGTCGTCTTCGTAGACGATGTCCAGCTCGATGTCCTGGGCGATCCACTCGCCCTGGGCTTCCTGCTCGGCGGAAAGGGCCAGGATAGCGCCGCCATGGACGATGTCACGCGGGCGCAGCACGCCACCGTCCACGGTCAGGCGGCCTTCTTTGATCCAGGCGGATAGGCGCGAGCGCGAGTGCTCGGCGAACAATTGTGCGGCGACTTGATCGAGGCGTTGGCCGCCCAATTCGGACGGTACCTCTGCGCTAAGTTGTATGATCTCGGACATGCTCGGACTAGGCGGCGGCACAGCCTTTGGTTTCGGCTGCACGCTTGTGGTTAAATACGGCGTCTTTTGCCCCGAGGACTTCACGGGGCGCCCATCATAACAGGACGGTCACGCCCAAGACAGCGGCCGTCATAGGGACGCAAGCCGCCATGCAAGTGAAACACCTGCTGCTGATCGCCATCCTCGGACTCACGGCCGCCTGTTCGTCGAAGAAAGAAGTGGTCGACGAAAACCTGAGCGAAACCGAGCTGTACCAGCAGGCACAGGCCGATCTGGACAACCACAGCTTCACCAGCGCCACCGCCAAACTCAAGGCGCTGGATTCCCGCTACCCGTTCGGCCGCTACGCCGACCAGGCCCAGCTGGAGCTGATCTACGCCAACTACAAGAACTCGGAGCCCGAAGCCGCCAAGTCGGCCGCCGAGCGTTTCATTCGCCTGCACCCCCAGCACCCGAACGTCGACTACGCCTACTACCTCAAGGGCCTGACCTCGTTCGACCAGGACCGCGGCCTGCTGGCGCGCTTCCTGCCGCTGGACATGACCAAGCGTGATCCGGGTGCTGCCCGCGACTCCTACAACGAGTTCGCGCAACTGACCAGCCGCTACCCCAACAGCCGCTACGCGCCGGACGCCAAGCAGCGCATGATCTACCTGCGCAACCTGCTGGCGGCCTACGAAATCCACGTGGCTGACTATTACCTGACCCGTCAGGCCTACGTCGCTGCCGCCAACCGTGGCCGCTACGTGGTGGAAAACTTCCAGGAAACCCCATCGGTCGGCGACGGCCTGGCCGTGATGGTGGAGTCCTACCAGCGCCTGGGCCTGGACGAGCTGGCTGCCAGCAGCCTGGAAACCCTGAAGCTGAACTACCCGGACCACCCGCAACTGGTGGACGGCAACTTCGTGCCCCAGCAGAAGGAAGCGGACAACCGCTCCTGGCTGACCAAGGCCACCCTGGGCCTGGTGGGCACCAGCGCACCGCTGCCGCCGGGTGAAACCCGTGCCAACCAGGAACTGACCAAACAGTTCCAGGACGACAAGGATGCCATCCCGCACGACCTGTTGCCTGCTGACCAGGGCGGCACCGCCGACGAGCCTGCCAAGCCGGTCGATGATTCGCCGAAGAAAAAGCGTGGCTTCTTCAGCTACCTGACCTTCGGCCTGTTCGACTGAGCAACGTCGCACTGAGAAAGAGGCCCACGGGCCTCTTTTTTTGTATCCGCGAAAAAATATACAAGCTCCGGGCATGCTCCTGTAACACCGGGCGAAGCTCGAGAAACGCACACCGCGCAGCGCCTGAAGAAGCGCGTCGCCCTTTTCCCGGGCTTCGCCCGGTTCCACAGGGAGATCGCGGCGGGTTCGAGCCCAGGGCCCTGGCGCAAAAGCCATCAAAAAGATATCACCGCCGATACCCGTCCGTGCTTGTCCCCCGCCCTGCCCGCTCCTACACTGCCGCATCTTCTTCTGTTTGAGCCGTCGCCCATGATTCGCCTGATTTTCTGGATCGCCATTGTCTTTGCCGCCCTGTGGCTGTGGCGCAAGATCAAGCCCAGCGCCCCGCAACAGGCCTCGAAGGGCGGCGACCAGACGCTGCTGATGGTGCGCTGCGCCCACTGCGGCGTGCACCTGCCCCAGGACCGCGCCCTGAACCGCGACCAGCAGTGGTACTGCAGCCCGGCGCACCTGCAACAGGGCCCGGCTGCCCGTGACCGCTGAGACCTTCCAGCCCGGTGGCCCCCAGGCGCGGCGGATGCTGCGCCTGTACCACCTGTACCGCCTCACCATCGGCATTACCCTGATCCTGCTGATTTCCAGTGACATGGACGACAAGTTGCTGGAACTGGCCAATGGCGCCTGGTTCCGCAACGGCAGCTGGGCCTACCTGCTGATCAATATCGCGGCGGTGATCCTGCTGGAAAAACTGCGCCCACCGGGGCACGTGTTCGCCCTGGCGCTGTTCGACATTCTCATGCTCTCGGGGCTGTTCTACGCCGGCGGCGGGACCCCCAGCGGTATCGGCAACCTGATGATCGCCTCGGTGGCCATGAGCAACCTGCTGCTGCGCGGGCGCAACGGCCTGTTGATCGCCGCGCTGGGCAGTATCGGCATCATCTACCTGACCTTCTACCTGAACTTCCTGCGCCCCAACAGCAGTAGCAACTATGTGCAGGCCAGCACCCTCGGCGTGCTGTGCTTCGCCGTGGCATTGATGGTGCAGGCCCTGACGCGTCTGCTGCGGGTCAGCGAGAACCTGGCCTCCCAGCGCGCCAGCGACGTCACCAACCTGGAAGAGCTCAACGCCCTGATCCTGCAGCGCATGCGCACCGGCATCCTGGTGCTGGACACCGTCAACCGTGTGCAACTGGCAAACGAGGGCGCGTTGAAGCTGATCGGCCACTATCACCTGAGCGGCCAGCTGATCACCGCCTATTCACCCGAGTTGGTAGAACGCCTGCTGCAGTGGCGTACCAACCCCACGCTGCGCTTGCGCAGCCTGAAGTTCACCCCCACCGGGCCGTCGGTGCAGCCCAGCTTCATCGCCTTGCGCCGCGGCGAACAGCAACAGACGCTGGTGTTTCTCGAAGACCTGTCGCAGATCGCGCAACAGGCCCAGCAACTCAAGCTGGCGGCCTTGGGGCGCCTGACTGCCGGCATCGCCCACGAAATCCGCAACCCGCTGGGCGCCATCAGCCATGCCGGCCAACTGCTGCAGGAGTCCGAGACCCTGGACCCGGCCGACCTGCGCCTGACGCAGATCATCAAGGACCAGTCCAAGCGCATGAACCTGATCATCGAGAACGTGCTGCAACTGTCCCGTCGTCGACAGGCCGAGCCGCAGCCGTTGGACCTGGGCAATTTCCTGCAGCAGTTCCTGGCCGACTTTCGCACCACCGCCACGGCCAACCAGGCGCTGCACTTGTACGTCACCGACGGCCCCATCGAGACCCGCATGGACCCGCACCACCTGACCCAGGTGCTGACCAACCTGGTGGACAATGGCCTGCGCTACAGCGCGCACAACCACGGCCAGGCCCAGGTTTGGCTGAACCTGTTCATCGAACCGACCAACGGCCTGCCGATTCTCGACGTGCTGGATGATGGTCCCGGCTTTTCGGCCGATCAACTGCAACACATCTTCGAACCTTTCTTTACCACCGAGACCAAAGGAACAGGATTGGGCCTCTACATTTCCCGTGAACTGTGCGAAAGCAATCAGGCGCACCTAGACTACAAACCACGTGAACGAGGCGGTAGTTGCCTGCGAATCACCTTCGCCCACGCACGGAAGCTGAACTGAACATGAGCCAACGGCAGAAGATCCTGATCGTCGACGATGAGCCGGACATCCGCGAACTCCTGGAAATCACCCTGGGCCGGATGAAGCTCGACACCCGCAGCGCGCGCAACGTCAAGGAGGCCCGCGACTGCCTGGCCCGCGAACCCTTCGACCTGTGCCTGACCGACATGCGCCTGCCCGACGGTACGGGGCTGGAGCTGGTGCAGCATATCCAGCAGCGTTTCCCCCAGGTGCCGGTGGCCATGATCACCGCCTACGGCAGCCTCGACACCGCCATCAATGCCCTCAAGGCCGGCGCCTTCGACTTCCTGACCAAACCGGTGGACCTCACCCGGCTGCGTGAACTGGTGGGCAGCGCCCTGCGCCTGCAAGGCCAGGCCGCCGAGCAGCCGAGCATTGATGACCGCCTGCTGGGCGACTCGCCGCCCATGCTGGCCATGCGCAAACAGATCATGCGCCTGGCGCGCAGCCAGGCGCCGGTGTACATCAGCGGCGAATCGGGCAGCGGCAAGGAACTGGTGGCCCGCCTGATCCACGAGCAGGGCCCACGCGCCGAACTGCCTTTCGTACCGGTGAACTGTGGCGCCATTCCCTCGGAACTGATGGAAAGCGAATTCTTCGGCCACCGCAAAGGCAGCTTCACCGGCGCCATGGAAGACAAGCCCGGGCTGTTCCAGGCGGCCCAGGGCGGCACGCTGTTCCTCGACGAAGTGGCCGACCTGCCCCTGGCCATGCAGGTCAAGCTGCTGCGCGCGATTCAGGAAAAGGCCATTCGCTGCATCGGAGGCCAGAGCGAGGTGGTGGTGGACGTGCGCATCCTCTGCGCCACCCACAAGGACCTGGCCGCCGAAGTGGCGGCTGGGCGCTTTCGGCAGGACCTGTATTATCGGCTCAACGTCATCGAACTGCGCGTGCCATCACTGCGCGAACGCCGTGAAGACATCGCCCTGCTGGCCAACAAGGTGCTCAAGCGCCTGGCCCACGGCAGCGGCCTGCCGCCCGCGCAACTTAGCGCCACGGCGCTGGAAACCCTCAAGGCCTACCGCTTCCCCGGCAACGTGCGCGAACTGGAGAACATGCTCGAACGTGCGTACACCTTGTGCGAAAACGAGCGCATCGAGGCCAGCGACCTGCGCCTGAGCGACACCGCGCCAGTGGCCGAGGGCGGTGTGCCAGACCTGACCAACGTGGATAACCTGGAAGACTTCCTGGAGAACATCGAGCGCAAGCTGATCCTCCAGGCGCTGGAAGAAACCCGCTGGAACCGCACCGCCGCAGCACAGCGCTTGAGCCTGTCGTTCAGGTCGATGCGCTACCGCCTGAAAAAACTGGGGCTGGAGTAGAGACCGGCGAACGCGATTTCCCTTTGTGGACCGGGCGAAGCTCGGGAAGCAGACGCCGCTAATCCCCCGCCAAACGCCCCGCTGGCGCATATGGCGCAGGATCGATGATCGGCTCGCGCCCCAGCATCAAATCGGCAAACAACTGGCACGAGGCCGGCGCCAGCACCAGCCCATTACGGTAATGCCCGCAGTTCAGCCATAGCCCATCAAAGCCTTCCAGCGCCCCAATGAACGGAATGCCCTCCGGCGACCCCGGCCGCAACCCCGCCCAATGCTTCACCGGCTGGGCATCGGCCAGCGCTGGCAACAACTCCACCGCAGACGCCTTCAAGCTCTCCAATGCGCTGACGGTGGGGGTCTTGTCATAGCCCTCATGCTCCAGCGTACTGCCCACCAGAATGTGCCCATCACGACGGGGAATGGCGTAGCGCCCCTTGGCCAGCACCATGCTTGGCAGGAAATCCGCCTCGCACTTGAACAGGATCATCTGCCCTTTCACCGGTTCCACCGGCAGGCGCACGCCCAGGCTTTCCAGCAAGTCGCCGCTCCAGGCGCCAGCGGTCAGCACCACCTGGTCGCCATGCAGTTCACCGTCAGCCGTATTCACCCCGACCACGGCCTGGCCATCGCGCAGGAAGCCTCGCACCTCGCAATGCTCGCGCACGGTCACGTTCGGTTGCGCCAGCAAGGCCGCTTTCAGGGACTTTACCAGCCGCGGGTTGCGCACGTTGGCCACATCGGCCATGTACACCGCGCTGCGGTAACCGCCACCCAGTACGGGCACCCCGTCGTACGCCGCCGAAATGTCCACCTTGCTCAGGGGCCGGTTCAGGCGCTGGGCCCAGGCCAGGGCCTCGTCTTCGTCCGGCAAGTCCAGCCAGTACAGCCCGGTGGTGTGTACCTCGGGGTCGATGCCGGTATCGGCGAACAAACGCGCGCCCAGTTGCGGGTAGAAATCCTGGGACCAGTGCGCCAATGCCGTGACCGCGGCGCTGTAGCGCCAGGGGTATAGCGGCGAGACGATGCCGCCACCGGCCCAGGACGATTCCTGGCCCAGGCCGGAGCGGTCCAGCAGGGTAACGTGGCCCACATGGGGCGCCAGGTTCAGGGCGGTCAGCAAACCGATGACGCCGCCGCCGACGATGATCACTTGTTGTTGTGTGGGCATGCTTGATCCAGTTTCAGTGAACTCAACGGCCCCAGCAGGTGGCGGTGGCCGTGGTGCCCGAGCTGCTGCGCAGCCCGGTGTTGTCCAGGGTGAACGTACCGCAGGTGTCGGTGGCCATCAGGGTACCGGCAATGGGCGCGGCGGTAATAGTGTAGGTCGTGGCATCGCGCACCAGCTTGACGGTGTACCAGGCGTTGCTCGACGGATTGGTGAACGTCACGGTACTGCTGTAGTCACCGTAGGTACCGTATTTGGAATACCAGCGCTCCAGGTTCTGCGCCGTCTCGGACATCAGCTCGGTAATCTCCGCGCGGTGAGTCTTGCGCACATAGTTTGTGTAACTGGGGTAGGCGATGGCCGCCAGAATGCCGACGATCGCGACCACGATCACCAGCTCGACCAGCGTGAACCCGCGGGTACTTCGTTGCATGTTCAGAGTCCTTCTATTGGATTTGCCGCCACATGACCCTACCAACACTTGCCACTCCATCCCCCGCCTCGACCAAGGTGGTAATGGTACCGCTGGAGTCGTTGATAATTTTACGCTGGCTGGCGGTGGTGGACGTCGTGGCCGCAACGTCGATAATGCCATTCAGGTTAGGGATACCCGTGGAAATGTATATCCCGCTAACCAGGCTATCTTTGGAATCGACGACGCCATCGCCGTTGGTGTCCAGGACGGGGTAGCTCAACATACTGCCGTTAAGGGCATTAAGCTCGATGGGGTAACCCGAACCTTGACTGGCGCAAGCATCGGTGGTGTCAACGACGGCCGTGGTAAAAATGATCCGCGCCGATTTGTAGGCCGCCTGGTAGATAACCCGGTGGCCAGTCAAAGTGGAACCGAAAACCAACGGAAGGTACCAGCCCTTCAATGAGGTGTAGTCGGTGGTATTGGTAGTCGTGGTGATGTACTGGCTACCATTGGAGCTGGCGACCCCGGTAACCGCCTGCGCCTGCAAGTTGGACACCGTATAGTTACCCGTCGTATTGGTATCGGCATCCCAGATGGCATAAAACCCTTGGGCCGCAGTCGTCGTCTTGTCACTGGTTTCGTTGAGCTTACCGGTACCGAAATAAACCATCTTGCCACTGGTGGCGTTGGTGATCAGCAGTGGGGCCGCGGTAATGGGTTGGTTGGCGCCCCCAGGTGCTGTGAACAATGGGCTGCCGCCAAACGCCAAGCCCCAGCTCGCCGTGGACGCATTGGTGAGATCGAATTTCCACATATGGCCCAGCAAGTCCCCACCATAGGCCGCCTGAACCACGTTCGAGGCATTGACCTTGAGCGCCACGGTCGACAATCCATTATTGCCGTTACTGCTCTCAGCCACAATTTCCTTGATCAACGCCCCGGTTGCCAAATTGACAACGAATAACGAAGCAACACCTTTGGTGCTACCGTAACCATTTGCAATAAAAGCGGCCCACGTCCCGTCCGGCAATTTGGCTACCTGAGGGGTGGAATAGGCGTACCCCAGATTCGCGAAGGGGGTAGTGCTGGTCGTGGAGAAACTATCAGGGCGTAACTCCCACAAAGCCTTGACTACATTGCCAAGGGTAGCGTCATACAGCTGGATGGCTGAGTAAGCCTTCCCTCCCGCCCCCGTCCCACTCAATGCCACCGTTTTCCAGCCGCCACTGATCTGCGCGTCGTATACCGAGATAGGACCATCATTGAGAAAGGCGTGTGAATTACCGTTTATATAGCCGGTATCCGATACCTTATAGAGCGACGCCAGTGCCGTGGAGGGCATATAGGCATAACTGCGTACCCCAGTGGTGGCATTGATGACATTGGTGAAACCGTCATTGGCGTTGACTACCAGGCTATTAGTCATACCCAGAGCCTTCGCCGCCAGATACGTGGTATAGCTTGAGTCACCCACCAGGCTGGAGGCAGTCTGGTCTGTCTTCGCGGCCTGTACCAGCGGCGAGTTGATAATATCTCCCAGCAAAACGGCACGGGTACGCAACCCAGTGACGTTCGTGCCCTTGCTCCAGTTCACCAGGTTTGTACCCGTGATACCGGTCGGAAGATTGGCGCTGAGTATCGTCTGCTGCGCGGGCGCATAGTTGGCATAGTTCATCGTAATCGGCGCTGCCGATACGGTGTTCCAGGACTCAAACGTCGGTGCAGTCGTACCCACAGCCATGGTGGTGTTAGTGTTCCAGCTGGGCGTCGTACTGACGGTACCCGTGGTGCCGATAGGAAAAGCTTCGATCTGACCACGCCAGTCTGCCGGGTCGTATAACGTCTGGTAATAGAACGAGCTGGAGGTCAACGTGGTGGAACTGACAGTACCTGTACCGCCTGACCCGGCCTTCGAAGTGATATCGCTGAGCGCGGAGGACAACGCGCTGGTCAATGTCGCATTATCGCTAGCCAGATAGTATTTGCCGTGACCATAGCTGGCGGTATCGATCAACATCTGATTGTTGGCGGTAAAACCGATGGCATACGTAAACATGTTCTGTTTTGGAAAATCCACCGCGTCCCAGCTTTTTCCCGTTGCATCGGTGGTGGTCAGCGCATTGCGCATATCAATGTCGTAGGCAAATTTTGCGATGTCATCGAGATAGAGGGTGTCGCCCTCACTGTCGCCGTTCAGGTTGTTGCCATCGTTGTTGATCCCGTCCCAATTCGGCAGGTTCTTCCCACCGAGTGGGTCATCGGTGGGAAAAGTTCGGTCATAGGTTGGCAGCCCATCCGTGATCACTACGCCAAAATTCTTTTGGCAACGGTACTGGATAGGGCTGGTATAGATAGACGGCGAGGAATTGTAGTTCGGCTTCATCCCACGCATGTAGCGCGTGATCTCATAATAGGTTTCAGCCAGTGGCGTATTCGCACTGGCGGTCAACGCAGCAATGGAGTTCTTCAGGTTGGTAAAATTCTTGTCCGCTGTAGTCTGCGTAACCGCAGGTACCAGGCCAGTTGAGCCATATGCCGTGACGGGTGACAGGTCGCTGATCGCTTGAGTGATATTTCCCCCGGGGCCTCTATCGGCGTTCGTAGGGGCATTGAACGATGACAGCCCGATACGCAGGTTGCGGTTTGCTGTGACCAGCGAAGTTGCCACGCTGATAGCTGTCTGCATTCGCGTACTATTGGTGACGGTAATGGTTTTACCGGCATTGGCCTGACTGACCAGATACGAAATGTAGTCCACGGGGTAGCGTGTTTGACCACTTCCCCTCGGGTCAGGCAGCGTCAGGCAGACGACTGATGTGCTGTTCTTGTAAAACGAGTATTGCCCACTGCTGCAGTAGCTCTGACTGAGGTTGCCCACCAGCACATAGTCAGCTCCCCCCCCAATCTGGCTATCGGCACTGTAGCCGCCGCAGATGAACAGCAAGCAATTTCGCGTCACGGCATAGACCGCCGGCCAGTTCAGCGTTGAGTCAAACCCCGAGTCCATGATGATGCTGTCCATGCTGCCGGAGTTATCCACCAGCAACATGACGTTAGGTGTCACCGCGGCAGCGCTCAATAGCGGCGCGGTAATTGGCGTGAAACCGAACGCCGGGACACTGACATACAACCCCATCAACAACCCTATCAGGCCTTTAATCAACCTGGGCGTACGCCGCCACCTGTTACTTGACATACACGCTCTCCAGAACCGTGCGTGGGTTGGTCGACGGCGTCGCTGCGGTAAAGCCGATAGCGGTAATACGGTAGAATTTGGAGCCGCCCGCAACTGCACTGGAGTTAGCCAACAAGGCGCCTGGTGCAGGTATTCCAAGGAACTGCACCCCGTAGAATCCTGTGGTACCCACCGCTACCCAGGTAATGCCGGCTGAACCGTAGGTGCCCGCTGCCGTCACACCGTTGTAGTCCGCCGCCGGTGGCGGCGAGCAGGTCGCGGTGCTGGTGCATTGGGCAATCGTGTAGCTGGTGGCGGCCACGGCATTTTCGCCCACGCGCAACGCTGCTTCGGCAGCCTGGAAGGTGGTATTACGGGTCTGCACACTGCTGGCCATCTTTTCCTGCAATGTCGCGTTATGCATGGAAGACACCCCTATCATTGTGATGAGAAGCAGCATCACAAGGGCAACCAGCAGGACCATACCATCCTGCCGGGCGCTTCCCGGCGCCTGAGACAGGGATCGCAATGCAGGCATCGATATATTCCTCATGGCAGGCGATTCCGGATCGCGGCTACGACGTTGAACGTCTGGGGCGCTACGCGTCCGTTGGGGTCTGACAATGTCAGCGTGATACGCACACTGCGAATCTTGGCCAGGTCAGTTATTGATGTACCTGGCGTCGTGGTGTACGAGGAAATCGAAGTAGTACCGGTTTCGCCTATACCGAACAAGACACCCATGGCCGTGACGTTGCTGACCAGCACCGACTGCGTACCGGCGACGGTCGTCAGCAGCCGCTGGTTGGTACTGTCATAGGTGTAGATCACTCGGCGGATCGGCATGGCAAACATCCCGGTAGCGGACTTTGCGCCAGCCGAAACCGTCGCGAGGTAATTCACCGGATCGGTAAGTATGGTCCATGTCGGTGTTCCGCCATTGGCGCCGACATCGGCAGTCAGCAGGGTCAATACCCCTGTCGTAACCGTACCCACGGTCGTGGTGACATAGGAGATCGGTGTCTGGGAAGCAAGCGTGAAATCTGTGGCCGTACTATCGGGCGAAGGCGTGACGTACCCGAACATCCCCACCATGCGGATTTCCTGCACCATCTTGCTCAAAGCATACCGCGCATCTTCCTGCATGGCCGCCGAAGCATTTTGCGCCAGGTAGGTGTTCTTGGCGGAAATGAATATCTGCAAGACACCCAACAGGATGATCAGGCCTAGCAGAATCGCCACCATCAACTCGATAAGCCCGAAACCAGATGCGCGCTTTCTCATGGGCTTACCGCCCCGTCATTAATAGCCCTGGACACCAACGTGAACGTCTGGGTATTGGTGTTCTGATTGGCCGTCGTGGCGTTGATCGCGTTCACGCTGTTGCCCGCCCGCGCATCCCCCCATTTGATCGTGATGGTAATGACGTTGTTGGCGATGGCGATGGAGCCGTCAGCATTGCTACTGCCACCCAGCCCGGTATTGATGTTGGTCTTGAAGTCCGACCAGTCCAGCGCCCGCGGGTCGGAGGTGGCGGTGGTGGTGGTCGCTGCCTGCGCCGAGGCCAACGTGTAGTTGGCGCCGTTGTTGGCGCGGATGCGGTCGAGCATGTCATAGGCAATGAAACTGGCCTGGGTGCGCATGGCCGAGCTGTCGGTGTATTTCAAGGCGTTCACCTGGATGGCCGCCGCGCCCAGCAGGCCGATGGCCAGAATCAGCAAGGCCACCAGCACTTCGATCAACGAAAAGCCCCGCTGGGTGTTTTTCAGGCTCATGTGCAGGTTCCGCTCAAGACGATACGACCATTGAGGCACACACCCAGGCTGCGGCTGACGGTGCCCTGGGTGTAAGTCAGGTTGAGCGCGGACGTCGGGAAGGTCAGCCCGCCCAGGTTGTTGAATTCGATGTAGGCCGCCGTGGTGCTGAACCCCAGCGTCGCCTGGCTGGACATGCCGGGAATGACCCGCAACGGTGTGCCGCCCGAGCTCAGGGCGATATTGAGGACGCCGGTCCAGGCGCCTGTCGTGGCGGGCGTGATGCGCACGCTCAGGCCACGGTTGATGGCTTCGATCCGGGTGTAATTGAGGGCTTGGTAGAGGTCATTGGTTTCCGAATCCGCCCGGTTGTTGGCGATCAGCTTGGTGTACGACGGCAGCGCGATGGCAGCCATGATGGCGAGAATCGCCACCGTCACCACCATCTCCACCATGGTGAACCCATTACGTCTTGAATCCATTTACCCCACTCCCCCGAATGCGCTTGGACTATAAACCAGCAGTGCCCGCGCTAAAGCAGCGCACAGGATATACGGTTGTTCCAGAGGGATCAGCGTTCATCTGTACGAACTCGTCACCGCGTTGCCACGCAAGGAGCATCGGCATGCACCAACAAGGTTTCACACTGCTACAACTGCTGGTGGCCCTCGCCATCGCTGGGGTCTTGCTGCACATGGCTACGCCCGTGTATCAGCAGATGGTCGCCAGCCATCAACGCCAGGTCATCGCCCAGGAGTTGCTGGCCAGCCTGCGGGCGGCACGTACCGAGGCGGTGCTGGGGCACCGCGATGTGCTCATGCATGCCCTGGAAGGTGATTGGGCCAACGGCTGGCGGATCATCGCCGACCACAGCGGCAAGGGCGCCAATGACGCGGACAACCCGGTGTTGCGGGTGCATCAGGGTATGTCTCGGGTCGTGGTGAAGGGCAACACACCGGTACGCGAACAAGTGCGGTTCACGGGCCAGGGTTGGGCGTTGCAGGACAACGGTGCGTTTCAAGCCGGCACCGTGCATGTCTGTGATGGCCAAACGGGCGAGAGCCATTACCAGGTGGTGGTGGCCAAGAGCGGCCGCGTGCACCTGACAAACAAAAGGGCCCAGCAGGCCCTTTGTTCAGTGCAGCCTTCAGATGGCCTTGACGCGTAGTTCCTTGGGCATCGAGAACGTGATGTTCTCCGGCCGCCCGTCCAGCTCTTCGGCGCCGACCGCGCCCCAGGCGCGCAACTGCTCGATCACACCGCGCACCAATACTTCCGGTGCCGAGGCACCGGCGGTGATACCGATGCGCTGCACGCCGTCGAACCAGCTTTGCTGCATGTCTTCGGCGCCGTCGATCAGGTAAGCCGGGGTGGCCATGCGCTCGGCCAGCTCACGCAAGCGGTTGGAGTTGGAGCTGTTGGGGCTGCCCACCACCAGGACCACGTCGCACTCGTCGGCCAGTTGCTTGACCGCGTCCTGGCGGTTTTGCGTGGCGTAGCAGATGTCGTCCTTGCGCGGCCCGCCGATGTTGGGGAAACGCGAGCGCAGGGCGTCGATGACGCGGCTGGTGTCGTCCATCGACAAGGTGGTCTGCGTGACGAAGGCGACGTTGTCGGGGTTGCGCACCGCCAGGGTGGCCACGTCCTTCTCGTCTTCGACCAGGTAGATCGAGCCACCATTGCTCGAATCATACTGGCCCATGGTGCCTTCCACTTCCGGGTGGCCGGCGTGGCCGATCAGGATGCACTCGCGGCCGTCGCGGCTGTAGCGAGCCACCTCGATGTGCACCTTGGTCACCAGCGGGCACGTGGCGTCGAACACCTTCAGGCCGCGGCCGGCCGCTTCCTTGCGCACGGCCTGGGAAACACCGTGGGCACTGAAGATGACAATGACGTCGTCCGGCACCTGGTCCAGCTCTTCGACGAAGATGGCGCCACGGTTGCGCAGGTCTTCGACCACGAACTTGTTGTGCACCACTTCATGGCGCACGTAGATCGGCGGGCCGAACACTTCCAGGGCGCGGTTGACGATTTCGATCGCGCGGTCCACGCCGGCGCAGAAGCCACGGGGGTTGGCGAGTTTGATTTGCATGCTGTGCCTCGTGCTTGCGCGCTTGGGCAAGGCTCAGAGAGCCTTGACCTCGATGATGTCCACTTCGAAGTTCAGGGTCTTGCCAGCCAGCGGGTGGTTGAAATCGACGGTCACTTGTGCGTCGTCGAACGCCTTCACCACGCCGGGCAGTTCAGTGTTGGCCGCGTCGTTGAAGATCACCAGCAGGCCTTCCGACAGCTCCATGTCCTGGAACTGCGAGCGTGGCATGATCTGCACGTTCTGCGGGTTGGGCTGACCAAAGGCGTTCTCCGGCGGGACCACCACGGTGCGCTTGTCACCGGCCTTGAAACCGAAGATCGCCGCCTCGAAACCGGGCAACAGGTTGCCGTCACCCACCTTGAACACGGCCGGGGCCTTGTCGAAGGTGCTGTCGACGGTGTCACCGTTTTCCAGGTGCAGGGCGAAGTGCAGGGTCACTTCGGTGTTTTGAGCGATACGCTGCTCAGTCATGGACCGCATCTCCGGTTTTCTTGCTCTTGAACATGTCCAGGGCCAGCATCACCGCGCCAATGGTAATGGCGCTGTCGGCCAGGTTGAACGCCGGGAAGTACCAGCGGTTCTGCCAGTGCACCAGCACGAAGTCGATCACGTGGCCCAGCACGATGCGGTCGTACAGGTTGCCCAGTGCGCCGCCCAGTACCAGCACCAACGCCACGGCCAACCAGTTTTCATGGCGACCCAGGCGCTTGAGCCACACCAGCAGCACCGCACTGACCACCACGGCGATCAGGGCGAACAGCCAGCGCTGCCAGCCCGAGCTGTCGGCCAGGAAGCTGAAGGCCGCGCCCGTGTTGTAGGCCAGGGTCCAGCTGAAGTAGTCGGGAATGACCACCATCTGCTGGTACAGGCTCAGGTTGCTCTGGAAGTAGAACTTGCTGGCCTGGTCAAGGACCACGACCAGCACGCTCAACCAGAGCCAGCCCAGGCGCCCGAAGCGCCCGGCGTCGGCCTTAGGCATAGTGACGCACCTCGCCCGCACCACTGATGTTGTCCACGCAACGGCCGCAGATTTCCGGATGCTCGGCGTTCACGCCGACGTCATCGCGGAAGTGCCAGCAACGGGCGCACTTGGTGTAGCCGGACTTGACCACTTTCAGCTTCAGGCCCGCTACTTCAGTGACCACGGCATCGGCGGGGGCATCGACGAACGGCGCGACGCTGGCCTTGGAAGTGATCAGCACGAAGCGCAGCTCGTTGCCCAGCTTGGCAAGGTCGGTGCTCACGGCTTCGTCGGCATACAGTGTCACTTCGGCCTGCAGGTTGCCACCGATGGCTTTCGCCGCGCGCTGGTTCTCCAGTTCCTTGTTGACCGCGGTCTTCACCGCCATCACGCCTTCCCAGTACTCGCGGCCCAGCTCGAAGCCTTCCGGCAGTTCGGTGAGGCCCTGGTACCAGGTGTTGAGCATCACCGACTCGTTGCGCTCGCCCGGCAGGTACTGCCACAGCTCGTCGGCGGTGAAGGCCAGGATTGGCGCGATCCAGCGCACCAGCGCTTCGGAGATGTGGAACAGCGCGGTCTGGCACGAACGGCGTGCGGTGCTGTTGGCGCCGGTGGTGTACTGGCGGTCCTTGATGATGTCCAGGTAGAAACCACCCAGCTCCTGCACGCAGAAGTTGTGGACCTTGGAGTACACGTTCCAGAAGCGGTATTCGCTGTAGTGCTCTTCCAGCTCACGTTGCAGCAGCAGCGCGCGGTCGACGGCCCAGCGGTCCAGGGCGATCATCTCGTCGGCCGGCAGCAGGTCGGTGGCCGGGTTGAAGCCGCTCAGGTTCGAGAGCAGGAAGCGCGCGGTGTTACGGATACGGCGGTAGGCGTCGGCGCTGCGCTGCAGGATGGTGTCCGACACGGCCATTTCGCCCGAATAGTCGGTGGCCGAAACCCACAGGCGCATGATGTCGGCGCCCAGGGTGTCGTTGACCTTCTGCGGGGCGATGACGTTGCCCAGCGACTTGGACATCTTGCGGCCGTTCTCATCCACGGTGAAGCCGTGGGTCAGCAGTTCACGATACGGCGCGTGGTTGTCGATGGCGCAACCCGTCAGCAAGGAAGAGTGGAACCAGCCGCGGTGCTGGTCGGAGCCTTCCAGGTACAGGTCGGCGCGCGGGCCGGTCTCGTGGCCCATGGGGTGCGAACCGCGCAGCACGTGCCAGTGGGTGGTGCCGGAGTCGAACCACACGTCCAGGGTGTCGCTGATCTTGTCGTACTGGGCCGCTTCGGCGCCCAGCAGCTCGGTGGCGTCGAGCTTGAACCAGGCTTCGATGCCTTCGACTTCAACGCGCTTGGCCACTTCTTCCATCAGTTCGACGGTGCGTGGGTGCAACTCACCGCTTTCCTTGTGCAGGAAGAACGGGATCGGCACGCCCCAGTTGCGCTGACGCGAGATGCACCAGTCCGGACGGTTGGCGATCATCGAATGCAGGCGCGCCTGGCCCCAGGCCGGCACGAACTTGGTTTCTTCGATGGCTTTCACCGCACGGTTGCGCAGGGTGGCGCCTTCGGTCGGTTGCTTGTCCATGCCCACGAACCACTGCGCGGTGGCGCGGTAGATCAGCGGGGTCTTGTGGCGCCAGCAGTGCATGTAGCTGTGGCTGATGGTTTCGGTGTTCATCAGCGCGCCCACTTCGGCCAGCTTGGCGATGATGTTCGGGTTGGCCTTCCAGATGAACTGGCCACCGAAGAACTCCAGCGAATCCACGTACACGCCGTTGCTCTGCACCGGGTTGAGGATGTCGTCGTTGACCATGCCGTATTTCTTGCAGGTCACGAAGTCGTCTTCACCGTAGGCAGGTGCCGAGTGAACCACGCCGGTACCAGCGCCCAGCTCCACGTACTCGGCCAGGTAGACCGGCGAGGTACGGTGGTTGAACGGGTGCTGGAAGTGAATGTTTTCCAGGGCCGAGCCCTTGGCGGTGGCGATGGTGTTGCCCGTCAGGCCGTAACGGCTCAGGCAGGCTTCGACCAGCTCTTCCGCCAGGATCAGCAGGCGGTCACCGACGTCCACCAGGGCATAGGTGAAGTCCGGGTGCACGTTGAGCGCCTGGTTGGCCGGGATGGTCCACGCGGTGGTGGTCCAGATCACGATGGCCGCGGTCTTGTCCAGGCCCGGCAGGCCAAAGGCGTCGGCCAGGCTCTGCTGGTCGGCGACATTGAAGGCCACGTCGATGGTGTCGGATTTCTTGTCCTGGTATTCCACTTCCGCTTCGGCCAGGGCCGAACCGCAGTCAAAGCACCAGTTCACGGGCTTGAGGCCCTTGAACACGAAACCGTTCTTGACCATTTCCGCCAGGGCACGGATTTCGCCGGCCTCGTTGGTGAAGTTCATGGTCTTGTAGGGGTTGGCCCAGTCACCCAGCACGCCCAGGCGGATGAATTCCGCCTTCTGGCCCTCGATCTGCTCGCTGGCGTAGGCGCGGCACAGTTCGCGGGTCTTGTCGGCGCCCAGGTTCTTGCCGTGGGTGACTTCCACCTTGTGCTCGATCGGCAGGCCATGGCAGTCCCAGCCCGGCACATACGGCGCATCGAAGCCGGCCAGGGTCTTGGAACGGATGATCATGTCCTTGAGGATCTTGTTGACCGCATGACCGATGTGAATACTGCCGTTGGCGTACGGAGGGCCGTCGTGCAGCACGAACTTGGGACGGTCCTTGCCAATTTCACGCAGCTTCTGGTACAGGCCAATGCTGTCCCAGCGCTGCAGAGTTTGCGGCTCGCGCTGGGGCAGGCCGGCCTTCATTGGGAAGGCGGTGTCCGGAAGGTTTAGCGTGGCTTTGTAGTCGGTCATTTCAGGCTCTTGGGTTAGCAGTTGGCCGATGCTCAAGGGCATGGGCTCGGGCGGCGGCGACGTCCGCATCGATCGCCGACTTCAGCGCCTCAAGGGAGGCGAAACGCTGCTCATCACGCAGCTTGTGGTGGAACACCACCGTCAAACGCCGGCCATAGAGGTCACCGGCAAAGTCCAGCAAATGTACTTCCAGGTGGGCACTGCCATCACCCGCAACCGTTGGCCGCACGCCTATGTTGGCGACTCCCGGCCAGGTTGTGCCGTCGATCTCGGCGCTCACCTGGTACACCCCGGTGAACGGCACGCGACGGCGCTTGAGCTGCACGTTGGCGGTCGGCCAACCCAATTGACGGGCCAGCTTCTGGCCGTGCAGCACCCGCCCGGCAATGCGGTACGGGCGGCCGAGCAGCTGCTCGGCCAGGGAAAAGTCGGCGGCGGCCAGGGCCTTGCGCACTTGCGTGCTGCTGACCCGCACGCCATTGAGCTCGACGGTTTGCGCCGCTTCCACGGTGAAGCCCTGGACCACGCCCGCCTGCAACAGGAAGTCGAAGTCGCCCAGGCGGTCGCAGCCAAAGCGGAAGTCATCGCCCACTTCCAGGTGCTGCACGCCCAGGCCGTCGACCAGGATGGTGTCGACGAACTCGGCGGCGCTGAGCTTGCACAGGCGCTGGTTGAACGCCAGGCACAACACCCGGTCCACGCCCTCCTCGGCCAGCAGTGCGAGCTTGTCGCGCAGACGCGCCAGGCGAGCCGGGGCGGTGTCGGGGGCGAAATACTCGCGCGGCTGCGGTTCGAATATCACCACGCAGCTGGGCACGCCCAACTCCCGCGCACGTTCGCGCAGCCGCGCCAGGATAGCCTGGTGGCCACGGTGAACACCGTCAAAGTTGCCAATAGTGGCGACACAGCCCCGATGTTGGGGCCGCAGGTTGTGGAGGCCTCGAACCAGCTGCATAACGCGCTTCTTGCTCATAAAGTGGCCGATTATAACCACACACGGGCGCTGGCGACAGGCGCCGCTGCCTCGTGCGGGTGACTAAACCGGAAAACCGACAACTGACGCTCAGGCCAGCCCGCGACGGGCGAAGTCCCGCAGCCGGAAGCCGAAAGCGAACAGCACACCGAAATACACTACCACGCCTGTCAATACCAGGGCGCCCAGGCGTACAAAGCGGGCCAGCATCTGGCCATCGGACCAGGCCGGCATGAACTGCATCATGCCCAGCAGCACGGCCGCCATGGCCACCACCGCCAGCAACAGCTTGGTGAAAAAAGCCAGCCAGCCGGGCTGCGGCTGGAACATGTCCTGCTTGCGCAGTTGCCAGTACAGCAGGCCGGCGTTCAGGCAGGCGCCACCGCTGATGGCCAGCGCCAGCCCGGCGTGGGCCAGGGAGCCGATGAAGGCCAGGTTCATCAGTTGCGTGGCGGCCAGGGTGAAAATGGCGATCTTCACCGGGGTGCGAATGTTCTGCTGGGCATAAAAGCCCGGGGCAAGCACCTTGATCAGAATGATGCCCAGCAGGCCCACCGCGTAGGCAATCAGGGCGCGCTGGGTCATTGAGGCGTCGAAGGCGTCGAACTTGCCGTACTGGAACAGCGCCACGGTCAATGGCTCGGACAGCAGGGCCAGGGCCACGGCACAGGGCAGCACCAGGATGAAACACAGGCGCAGGCCCCAGTCCAGGATGCGCGAATACTCGTGGCGGTCCTTGTTGGCATAGGTCTTGGCCAGGGTCGGCAGCAAAATGGTGCCCAGGGCCACCCCCAACACCCCGGAAGGCAGCTCCATCAGGCGGTCGGCGTAGTACATCCACGATACCGAGCCTGCGGCCAGGAACGACGCGAAGATGGTATTGATGATCAGCGAGATCTGGCTCACCGACACCCCGAGAATGGCCGGCCCCATCTGTTTCATCACGCGCAGGGCGCCGGTGTCGCGCCAGCTCAGGCGCGGCAGCACCAACATGCCGATCTTTTTCAGGTGTGGCAGCTGGTACAGCAGTTGCGCCAGGCCGCCGGCCAGCACGCCCCAGGCCAGCACCATGATGGGCGGGTGGAAATAGGGGGTCAGGAACAGCGCGAAGAGAATCTGGGCGATGTTCAGCAGCGTCGGCGTGAAGGCCGGTACCGAAAAGCGGTTCCAGGTATTGAGGATGGCGCCGACGAAGGACGACAGCGAGATCAGCAATATATAGGGGAACGTGACCCGCAGCAGGTCAGCGGTGAGCTGAAATTTTTCCGGTGTGTCGGCGAAGCCCGGTGCCGTGACCCAGATGACGAAGGGCGCGGCGATCATCCCCGCTACCGTCACCAGCGCCAGTACCAGGGTCAGCATCCCGGCCACATAGGCGATGAAGGTGCGTGTTGCTTCCTCGCCCTGCTGGCTTTTGTATTCGGCCAGGATGGGCACGAATGCCTGGGAAAACGCGCCTTCGGCAAAAATGCGCCGCAGCAGGTTGGGCAGCTTGAAGGCAATGAAAAAGGCGTCGGTGGCCATGCCGGCACCGAAGATACGGGCGATCAGGGTGTCGCGCACGAAGCCCAGCACCCGCGAGATCATGGTGATGGAGCTGACCGCGAACAGTGACTTGAGAAGATTCATCGAAAGATTTTTCTGCCTTCTGGACAAAGAGCAGCGCGAGATTGCGCGCAACTGTGCGATACTCCGCGCCGCATCAGCAGGCAGAGCCAAAACTCGCGAGTTTACAGGTCAGGCGCCAGAAGGGAATCTCTCACTTCGGCAATGACCACTCAGCGGAACGTCTCAAGCACCCTTGACAACAGATCCAGTCATCGGCATGATTCGCGGCCTATTTTGTTTGCTATTTAAAAAAGTCTTTCGAGGAGCTCGACGGTGGCCAACTCACCTTCCGCCAAAAAACGTGCAAAACAGGCTGAGAAGCGTCGCAGCCACAACGCCAGCCTGCGTTCCATGGTCCGCACCTACATCAAGAATGTAGTCAAAGCCATTGACGCAAAAGACGCCGAAAAAGCACAAGCTGCTTACGTTCTGGCCGTGCCAGTTATCGACCGTATGGCCGATAAAGGCATCATCCACAAGAACAAGGCTGCTCGCCATAAAGGCCGTCTGAATGGCCACATCAAAGCACTGGTTCAGGCTGCCGCCTAAGCTGATTGCTTGATGTACCAAAAAACCGACCCCAGGGTCGGTTTTTTGTTGCCTGCGTTTTTTGAAAAGGCTGGTAGCGCCTAGAAAGAGATCAACCCCTGGGACACCGCGATACCAATGGCATGCCCCCGGTTCGTGGACCCCAGCTTGTGGCCCGCGTTGGCAATATGAAAATCCACCGTGCGCTCGGCACAGCCGATGATACGGCCGATTTCCCAACTGGTCTTGCCCACGCTCGCCCACCCCAGGCACTCAGCCTCCTTGTGGGTCAGGCATGACTCAGGCGAACGCTCGATCGCCACCCTGCGCTGCAAGCCCTCGATCAGGTAGGGCACCAGCATGAACAACACCCCCAGGTCATCGTCAGCCCGCCCGAGCGGCAATTCGCCGTCCTCGACCGAATGCGCCACGCTCAACGACCCTACCCACGCCCTGTCACGCAGCGGAATGCTGACACCACCGCGCATGCCGTGAACCCCGAACGCTTCCCAGAACTCTCGAGAGCGCCCACGCGCCCTTCGTTGCGCCCGCTCCCAGAACAATGGCTTCAAATGTTGCCGACAATGGCGAACAATAGGATCCACCTCTTGATAATGCTGCGCATCATAATATTCCTGCCAACTTCGCGGAAAGTTATTCACTGGCCGCGCGGGCGCCCCACCCTTGATCGGGCCAAAGGACAACGAATAATAACGGTAGCTCATGCGCTTCATAATAGCGCGCAAGCGCAACTCCCATCCGCGCTGGTGTGCACGCCCTGCCAATAACGCAAAATCGGCCAACAGTGAACTTTCCAACAGACGGCCGCGAGCGGCCGTCCGATTCAACATCCGGCTTTCCATAACATTCCTGCACTCGGTATATACAATCTCGAGGAGGACAGCGCTATCCACCTCTCTGGTAGCCCCGAAACCAGAGCCCCTGCCATCGCGCCGGCTAGCGACAGGGCGGGACAGTACGCATGGTCGCAAAACGTGTCAATCCGCCGAAACACTTTCCAAAGCCAGGGAAAACCTCACCCGCGAAGGCTGGCGCGACCCAGCCGTTCAGACAACTAAATCCAGGCCCAGCCCGCATTTACAAAGGATCCAGGTACTTTTCCGAAAGTGCCAACTTAACTCGATGCAACTACCCACATATATAAATTGATTATCCGCCGCAACTGCACTTTCCCCAAGGAAGCGACTTCCAGGAAACGCAGAACCCCAACAAAAGTTTCAACAGGAAACACTGCCCTGCCTGCAGGAATGACCGGCAATAAAAAACGGCGAGCCAGGCTCGCCGTTTTTCATACAACCCTAGCTGCACCAGGTCATGGCTGCGCCCAGGGCAAAATCGGAATCGCCGTGACCGCATTCTGCGGGCTTCCCTCGATAACCCGGTCGCTATACACCAGGTACACCAGGGTATTGCGCTTCTTGTCGAAGAATCGCACCACCTGCATGGTCTTGAACACCAACGAGGTGCGCTCCTTGAACACCTCCTCGCCATCCTTCAAGTCATCGGGCAAGTGAATCGGCCCCACCTGACGACAGGCGATCGACGACTCGGCGCGGTCCTCGGCCAGACCCAGCCCCCCCTTGATGCCACCCGTCTTGGCGCGGGACAGGTAGCAGGTCACACCCGGCACCTTCGGGTCGTCGAATGCCTCGACAACGATACGGTCGTTGGGGCCGACGAATTTGAACACCGTCGATACCTGGCCAATCTCTTCGGCCGAAGCCAGCAGCGGCAGGGCAAGCAGCAGGCCCAGCATTCCTTTGATCACACGCATGGTTAACCCTCAGACCAGAATCAGATTGTCGCGGTGCACCAGTTCCGGCTCGGCAATGTAGCCCAGCAGGTTCTCGATGGCCTCGGAAGATTGGCCGATGATTTTCTGTGCCTCGGCTGCACTGTAGTTGGCCAGGCCGCGGGCCACTTCCTTGCCGTCCGGCCCCACACACACCACCATTTCACCACGACGGAACGCGCCCAGCACGCCCTTCACACCCACCGGCAGCAGGCTCTTGTGCCCTTCCAGCAGCGCCTGGACGGCACCCGCATCGAGGGTCAGGGTGCCGCGGGTCTGCAGGTGGCCAGCCAGCCACTGCTTGCGCGCAGCCAGCATGCCGCGCTCGGGCGACAACAGGGTGCCCAGGCGCTCACCGGCCTTGAGGCGATCCAGCACGCGCTCCAGGCGCCCGCCGACGATGATGGTATGGGCACCGGAGCGGGCCGCCAGGCGCGCGGCGCGCAGCTTGGTCTGCATGCCGCCGCGGCCCAGGGCGCCGCCGGTACCGCCAGCCACGGCATCCAGGGCCGGATCATCGGCACGGGCTTCGTAGATCAACTGCGCTTCCGGATTGTTACGCGGGTCGGCGTCGAACATGCCGTCGCGGTCGGTGAGGATCACCAGCAGGTCGGCCTCCACCAGGTTGGCCACCAGGGCCGCCAGGGTGTCGTTATCGCCGAAACGAATCTCGTCGGTGACCACGGTGTCGTTTTCGTTGATGACCGGGATCACGCCCAACTGCACCAGGGTACGCAGGGTACTGCGTGCATTGAGGTAACGCTTGCGGTCGGACAGGTCGTCATGGGTCAGCAGGATCTGCGCCGTATGCCGGCCATGCTCGGCAAAACTCGACTCCCAGGCCTGCACCAGGCCCATCTGGCCAATGGCGGCAGCGGCCTGCAGTTCGTGCATGCCACTGGGGCGCTTGGCCCAGCCCAGGCGGCTCATACCGGCCGCCACGGCGCCCGAGGACACCAGCACCAGCTCAACGCCCGCCTCGTGCAGCGCCACCATCTGCTCGACCCACACGCCCATGGCGGCACGGTCCAGGCCCTTGCCGTCTGCTGTCAGCAACGCGCTGCCGATTTTCACGACCCAGCGCTGCGCACCTGTCACCTTGCTCCGCATGTTCTTCCAACCTATGCCCGGGAGAAATTATTCGTAGAAACCAAAACGCCGCTCCCTGGGGAGCGGCGCTGTAGTTTACTACGGGCAGATCGGCGGCGCCTGCTTCCCGAGCTTCGCCCGGCCCCGCAAGAGACCGCAGGGCGAAGCTCGGGAAAACGCCCCACCGGTCAATCGCGAACGTAGATGACCTCTGGGCCGTCTTCGGCGTCTTCTTCATCCCAGAAGCCGTCGTCTTCGCCGATGTCGTGCACGCTCTTGACGCCGGTACGGCGCAGGGCGCGGGCATCGTCCAGGGCTTGCAACTGGGCACGAGCCTCGTCTTCGATGCGCTGGTCCAGGTCGGCCAGCTCGGCCGCGTAGGCCGGGTCGTTGGCCAGGCGGTCGGCGCGGTCTTCAAGGTAGCGCATCAGGTCACGGGTCAGGCGCTCGGTGCCGTCTTTGGCGATGGCCGAAATCACATAGACCGGGCCTTCCCACTCCAGGCGGTCGACGATTTCCTTGACCCGCTCTTCGTGCTCTTCTTCCAGGATCTGGTCGCACTTGTTCAGTACCAGCCAGCGCTCACGCTCCACCAGCGACGGGCTGAACTTGGTCAGCTCGTTGACGATGACTTCAGCCGCATCGGCCGGGCTGGTTTCGTCCAGCGGCGCCATGTCCACCAGGTGCAGCAGCACACGGGTACGGGCCAAGTGCTTGAGGAAGCGAATACCCAGGCCAGCGCCATCGGAGGCACCTTCGATCAGGCCGGGAATGTCGGCGATGACGAAGCTCTTCCAGCGGTCGACACTGACCACACCCAGGTTTGGCACCAGGGTGGTGAACGGGTAGTCGGCAACCTTCGGCTTGGCGGCCGATACCGAACGAATGAAAGTGCTCTTGCCGGCGTTCGGCAAGCCCAGCAGGCCAACGTCGGCCAGCACCTTCATTTCCAGCTTCAGGTCGCGCTGCTCGCCCGGCTTGCCCGGCGTGGTCTGGCGCGGCGCACGGTTGGTGCTGGATTTGAAACGGGTGTTGCCCAGGCCGTGCCAGCCGCCATGGGCAACCAGCAGGCGCTGGCCAGCCTTGACCAGGTCACCGATGACTTCCTGGGTAGCGGAGTCGATCACCGTGGTGCCGACCGGTACGCGCAGCTCCAGGTCTTCACCCTTCTTGCCGGTGCAGTCGGTGCTGCCGCCGTTCGAACCGCGCTCGGCGTCGAAGTGGCGGGTGTAACGGTAGTCCACCAGGGTGTTGAGGTTTTCGTCGGCGACCATGTAGATCGAACCGCCGTCACCACCATCACCGCCGTTGGGGCCACCGTTCTCGATGAACTTTTCGCGGCGGAAGCTCATGCAGCCATTGCCGCCGTCGCCCGCTTTCACACGGATGGATACTTCATCAACAAATTTCATGAAAAACGCCTCTCGCCTTACGGACGAGCCAAAAAAAGCAAAGACATAAGGCTCTTGCAAAAATGAGCATGGCGGACCCCATTAACGATACTCGCGCCAGCGGCCCAGGCAACAGCTTTGCAAGAGACTCACCCCACAAACGAAAAAGCCCCGTCGCAAGACAGGGCTTTCCCAGCGAACTCGCGATTAGGCCGCGACTACGCTCACGTAACGACGACCGAAGGCGCCTTTCACTTCGAACTTGATCACGCCTTCGACTTTAGCGAACAGAGTGTGATCCTTACCCATGCCAACGCCGTAGCCAGCGTGGAATTGGGTGCCGCGCTGACGCACGATGATGTTGCCTGCTTTGATAGCCTGGCCGCCATACATCTTCACGCCAAGGCGTTTGGCTTCTGAGTCGCGACCGTTACGGGTACTACCACCAGCTTTTTTGTGTGCCATGAGTCAATTCTCCTAGTGAGGAATTAGGCTGAAATTAAGCCTGAATACCGGTGATTTTGATCTCGGTGTACCACTGGCGGTGGCCCATGCGCTTCATGTGGTGCTTACGACGACGGAACTTGATGATACGAACCTTGTCGTGACGACCTTGGGAAATCACTTCAGCCACAACGGTAGCGCCAGCAACAACTGGTGCGCCGATGTTGACGTCGTCGCCATTGGCGACCAGCAGAACGCGATCAAAGGTAACGGATTCGCCAGTGGCGACTTCCAGTTTCTCGATCTTCAGGTACTCACCCGGGGCGACTTTGTACTGCTTGCCACCGGTAACAATTACTGCGTAAGACATGGTATTTCTCCGATAATCCTGCTCACCCAGCTCTTTATAAGTAGAGTGTCGGCTGGCATGGCTGCATGGGGTGGAACGACCCAAATGCAATTGCGTAAGGCAGGTGCTGCCCAGGAAGTTCAGGGTGCGCGATTGTACGCAAGGCCCGCCCCGCTTGCAAGTGGCCGTCCATCGTGCCTTGACAGCGCGGGACCCGCGACCTAGCATGCCGCGCATCCCTTCTGGAGCACCTGTCGCTGATGCAACCCCAAGCTTTCTACCGCGCGGTGGCGGACGATTTCAACGCCGTCGACGTCATCATCAAGAAGCAACTGACTTCGCGCGTACCGCTGGTGTCGAAAATCGGTGACTATATTACGTCAGCCGGGGGCAAGCGTCTGCGCCCGCTGCTGGTGCTGCTGTGCGGCAAGGCCCTGGGCCGTGAAGGCGACGAACTGCGCCTGCTGGCCGCCACCATCGAATTCCTGCACACCGCCACCCTGCTGCATGACGACGTGGTCGACATGTCGGGCATGCGCCGCGGCCGCTCCACCGCCAACGCCATGTGGGGCAACGCCCCCAGCGTTCTGGTAGGCGACTTCCTGTACTCGCGCTCCTTCGAGATGATGGTGGAACTGGGCTCCATGCCCGTGATGCGCATCCTCTCCCAGGCTACCCGCGTCATCGCAGAAGGCGAAGTGCTGCAACTGTCCAAGGTGCGCGACGCCAGTACTACCGAAGAAGTGTACATGGAAGTCATCCGGGGCAAGACCGCGATGCTCTTCGAAGCCTCCACCCACAGCGCCGCGGCCCTGGCCGAAGCGACGCCGGAACAGGCCGAGGCCCTGCGCACCTTCGGGGACCACCTGGGTGTGGCCTTCCAACTGGTCGACGACCTGCTGGACTACAAGGGCGACGCCGAGACCCTGGGCAAGAACGTCGGCGACGACCTCGCCGAAGGCAAGCCGACCCTGCCGCTGATCTACACCATGCGTGAAGGTACCGCCGAGCAGGCTGCCCTGGTACGCAAGGCTATCCAGAAAGGCGGCATCGAAGACCTGGAGAGCATCCGCATCGCCGTTGAAGCCTCTGGCGCCCTGGACTATACCGCCCAGCTGGCGCGCGACTACGTCAAGCGCGCCATCGCCTGCCTCGATGCCCTGCCGGCCAGCGAGTACCGCGACGCGCTGGTTGAGCTGAGCGAATTCGCCGTAGCGCGCACTCACTGATACCGAGTCGCCTGCTTCCCGAGCTTCGCCCGGCCCCACATTCCCGTGTGGGGCCGGGCGAAGCTCGGGACAGCCTCCCCGCAATGCCCCGCCCGCCCTAAAAACCCTATATAATCTGCGCCTTTATTTTGCCCACCCGCCGAGGAACCCGCGTGAGCACTCTGCCTGCCTGCCCCAAATGCAATTCCGAATACACCTACGAAGACGGCACCCAACTGGTCTGCCCTGAATGCGCCCACGAGTGGTCGGCCAGCGGCGAAGCCGAGACGGGCAGCGATGACGCGGTGAAAAAGGATGCGGTAGGCAATGTGCTGCAGGACGGCGACACCATCACCGTGATCAAGGACCTGAAGGTCAAGGGCACCTCCCTGGTGGTCAAGGTTGGTACGAAGGTCAAGAACATCCGCCTGTGCGACGGTGACCATGACATCGACTGCAAGATCGACGGCATCGGCCCGATGAAACTGAAGTCCGAATTCGTCCGCAAGGTCTGACCTGACGAATGGTCGCGAGGCTGGCTGACGCGGCCTCCGGCCCCTGATCTTTCCCCGAATGGAAAAAATCATCCAATAGAGCCTTGCTATTCCTTGAATAAGAATTATTCTCATTGAACGCTTTCAAGGAGAACTGACATGACTTATTTGATCGATGCATGGCTGGACCGCCCTCAACCCTACCTGCGCATTCTGCACCGCGAAACCGGGGAAGTGTGTGCGGTGCTGGAGGAAGAGGCACTGGATGAACTGCGCGACCAAGGTGACCTGGACCTGTCCGGGTTGAGTTCAAGCGAGCCGATCGTGCTCAAGGAGCTGGTGCGAAACCTGTTTCTGTTCTGCTATGCCCGAGCCTTGCGCCCGGTAAGCAGCCTGCATTGAACCGTACTCCCGTAGCCGCTGCCGCCAGGCTGTGCCGGCCCTGCGCCTGGCTGGAAGTTTCCAGTGTACCCAGGGCCAGCGCGACGGCAGCGGCTACGGAATGATTACAGTACGTCCAGCAGCTCTACGTCGAACACCAGCACGCTGTGCGGCGGGATGCTACCAACGCCCTGGGCACCGTAGGCCAGTTCGCTTGGCACGTACAGGCGCCATTTGCTGCCGGCGTTCATCAGTTGCAGCGCTTCGGTCCAGCCTGCGATCACGCCGCTGACCGGGAATTCGGCCGGCTGGCCACGCTCATAGGAGCTGTCGAACACGGTGCCGTCGATCAGGGTACCGTGGTAGTGAGTGCGCACGCTGTCGTCACGCGATGGCTTGGCACCTTCGCCGGCGGTCAGCACTTCGAACTGCAGGCCCGAGGCCAGGGTGGTGATACCGTCACGCTTGGCGTTTTCAGCCAGGAACGCCAGGCCAGCGCCAGCGGCCGCTTCGGCCTTGGCAGCCGCTTCGGCCTGCATGATGTCACGGATAACCTTGAAGCTGGCAGACAGGTCTTCCTGGCTGACGCGGCTAGGCAGGGCATTGAAGGCATCGGTCAGGCCGGCCAGGATGGCGTCCAGGCTGACACCCGGTGGCGGGTTGTCGCGCAGCTGGTCGCCCAGTTGGCGGCCAATGCCATAGCTGACGCGGGTTTCGTCGGTGGACAGGGTTACTTCGGACATCTCGGTGCTCCGCTGCAGGGCCCGTCAGCGGGCAGCCATGACGCCACCTGCCTTTCCAGGCCCAAACCAAAAGGGCAAGCAGACTAGCACACTGAGTACGGCAGTTCAGCTTGTGGCGTCAGTGACGCGAGCGGAACGAGATAGGCACGCGCAGATCTTCCTCGGCGCTGGCGCCCAGGCCGCACATCTCGTCATGCACCGAGCCGTGGATCAGGTGGAAGGGCATTTCCGGCAACAGATGCAGCAAGTCGCGGGCATGCTCTACCGAACGCAAGTGCATGGCGTGGCCAGTAGCGTCGTTGAGCGGGTGGGCTTTGCCATGCATGCGCGCTTCGAGCAGGTAGATACCGCCTTCCAGCGAAATCAGGTTCAGCTCGTCGATCAGGCCGGCGTTGGCGTGGGTGGTCAGTTCCTGAAAATTCATGACTGCACCTCGAATCGTTCAAATGAACTTCAACGCTTCATTCTTCATACAGCGGCAGGCAAAGCACAAGGCGGCGGGCGCGCCGCCTGTCCGATTGGTAGCCGTCAGTGCTTGGTCAACCTGTCCAGGTAACCCATGGCGAAGGCCGACACCACGAAGGTCATGTGAATGATCACATACCACTTCAGGTATTCAGGCTCGATGTTGCGCGCGTCCATGAACATGCGCAGCAGGTGAATCGAAGAGATCGCGACAATGGAGGCCGCCACTTTCATTTTCAGCGAACTGGAGTCCATCTTGCCCAGCCAGCTGAGTTTTTCCTGGCCCTCGTCAACGTCCAGCTGGGACACGAAGTTCTCGTAGCCCGACAGCATCACCATGACCAGCAGGCCACCCACCAGGGCCATGTCGATCATCGACAGCAGCACCAGGATCAGATCGGCCTCGCCCAGGGAGAACACGTTGGGAATGACGTGGAACACCTCCTGGAAGAACTTCAGCGCCAGGGCCAGCAGGCCCAGCGACAAGCCCACGTAAATGGGCGCCAGCAGCCAACGGGAGGCGTACATGGTTCTTTCGATAAAGCGTTCCATTGAAACAGCACCTGGCGGGTAGGAATCGGGGCGCCGATTATACCTGCCAGGTCGCGACGCCGCCTCCTGCGACACTGCGCCACATCCGCATTAGGAGGAACAGCGCTGACATCGCTCGCCATTGATCTTGCGCAACTGCGCCTGCAGGTGCAGCGACCAGATCTGCGGGTCACCCGCTACCTGGTAGCCGTGCAAGGTAAGGCTGTCGACAATGGCGTCCATCACCGATTCGGCGACGGTGGGGCCCGGAAACGGACCCTGGGACTTGATGGCGGAAGGTTGTTCGCCTGCCATGCCAGCGGCGAAAAGCAGAGTCCACATGCCGGTATCACCGGCCAGTGGGCGTATGCTGCATTCGATTCGGGTCACCAGACCCAGGCATTGACGCGTAAGGCTGAGGTTGCGCGGCATGACGTCGCTCCTCAATAAAACACTGCTTCAGCCTTCGATGGAAGACTGTTTCAATCCTGCGACCCGTGGCTATCCATGCCCTGAGGATAGAAGAAAACCACCGCTGGCAATGTGCGACTGCCTGGTCAGGCGCCGAATGGTCATCCGGCGCCCTCCCCGTTTCAGGCTGGCTTGACCTGAGCCAGTTCGGCTTCGGCGTGTTCCTTCTCGGCTTCCTTGAGATCTTCCTCGCTGATCATCTCGGCGATTTCTCGCAAGCGCTCCACCACCCGGGCGTTGACGCTGCCTTCCGGGAACTGGCCGTCGGCGTCCGGCGCACCTGCGTCCTCGCCTACCAGCAAGCTCAGGGCCTCGTCGGCCTGGCGCACCGCGTACACGTGGAACTGGCCGGCACGGACGGCCTGCAGCACTTTCTCGTCCAGCATCAGGGTAGCGACGTTGGCCTGGGGAATGATCGCCCCCTGCTCACCGGTCAGGCCGCGCGCTTCGCACAGGCGGAAGAAGCCTTCGATTTTCTCGTTGACGCCGCCCACCGCCTGTACTTCACCAAACTGGTTGATGGAGCCAGTGATGGCGAAGCACTGCTTGAGCGGGGTGCGCGACAGGGCCGAGATCAGCGTGCAGGCCTCCCCCAGCGACGCACTGTCACCGTCCACATAGCCGTAGGACTGTTCCAGGGCGATGCTCGCCGAAATCGCCAGCGGAAACTCCTGGGCATAACGGCTACCCAGGTAGCCGGTGAGAATCATCACCCCCTTGGAGTGGATGGGCTGGCCCAGGTTGACCTCGCGCTCGATGTCGACGATGCCGCTGCCGCCCGGGTACACCGTGGCCGAAATGCGCGCTGGCACGCCGAAGGCCGAATCACCCACTTCCAGCACCGTCAGGCCGTTGCACTTGCCCACGGCGGCGCCATCGGTGTCGATCAGAATGATGCCGGCCAGCATGTCGTCCAGGATTCGCGCCGACACCCGGCCGGTGCGCGTGGCCTTGGCCTTGAGGGCTCGGTCGATGTGGCCGGCGTCAGTCATCTCGTCATTGGCCAGGTGGCGAATGAAATCCGCCTCGCTGACCAGCTGGAACAGGTCGCCGATGCGCGCCGACAAGCGCCCCTGGTGCTCGGCCAGGCGCGCGCTGTAGGTGGCCAGGCGCGCCACCGCATCAGCAGTCAGTGGTGCCATGCCCTCTTCCGAGGTGCGGGTCTTGAGCAACTGGGCGAACTGCTCCAGGCTCTCGTCCACCATGGGGATGTCTTCATCGAAGTCCACCAGCACCCGGAACATCTCCTGGAAGTCCGGGTCGGCGTCCTGCAGGGCGTAGTACAACTGGCGCGAACCGATGATGACGACCTTGACCTGCAGGGGAATCATCTGCGGCGTCAGGGTGACGGTGGCCAGACGGCCGTACTCGCCCAATGGCGACTCCATCTTCAGCTTGCGCGATTGCAATGCGCGCTTCAGGGCGTCCCACACGAAAGGCTCACCGAGCATTTTCTCGGCTTCCAGAATCAGGAAACCGCCGTTGGCGCGGTGCAACGCTCCGGGGCGCAGTTGCCGGTAGGTGGTGTACAGCGCGCCCTGGTCGGTGCTGTATTCGATGCGCCCGAACAGGTTGTCATAGGTCGGGTGCGGCTCGAACACCACCGGCGCGCCACCGCTGTTGGGGTGGCCCACTACCAGGCTGGGGGCGTATTGCTCCTCCAGCAGCTTGCGGGCCTGGGCGTCGGTCTTGCTGTCGTCCACCAGTTGCTCGACCACGGTCTTGAGCAGGTACACCTGCATGGCCTGCAGGTAAGCGCACACCGCGGCGTTCTCGGCGTATTTTTCCGACAGCGGCGCCAGCAAGGGTTGCAGGGCCAGGGTGATGGTTTCTTCGTTCAACTGGCGCAGTTGGTTGCCGGACTCGCGCTTCCATTGCGGCAGGCTGGCCAGCTCCTCGTTGAGGCGTTCTTCCAGATCGGAAATATCCTGGTGAAAGCGGTCACGGTCGGCTTCGGGCAGTTGCGCGAATTCGGCCTCGTCCAGGGCCTTCCCATCGAGCATGGGCGTGAAGGCAATGTTGCTGCTGTCACGGTACAGCGCCACGTCCTTTTCCAGGGACAGGCGTTCGATGACGTCCAGCGCGCGGTCGTAGCGCTGGTTGAAGGCGCGATCGATGCCGCTCTTCTTCTGCTGGTAGGACGGGTGCTCGAACACCGCCGGGAAGGTCGAGAGCAGGTTGTCGATCAGCCCGCCGATATCGGCGATGAAGTGCCCGGCGGTGCCCGGTGGCAGCTCCAGCGCGCGCGGCTCGCGAGGCTCGTCGAAGTTGTTGACGTACACCCAGTCGGGCGGCGTCTGCAGGCGCTTGCCCTCGGCCTTGAGGTAACGTTTGACGAACGAGAAGCGGCCGGTGCCCGGCTCGCCCATGACGAATACGTTATAGCCAGGGCGTGGCATGGCCACACCGAATTGCAGCGCCTCGACTGCGCGCTCCTGGCCAAGCACACCGCGAAAGGGCTCCAGATCATTGGTGGTGGAGAAGCTGAACTGTTCAGCGGAAAACGGACGGGTCAGCGCTTCTGGCGCAAGACGCAGGCTGGCAGCAACAGGATCAGGCATCGGGCATCCTTACTTCGGCGGGGCAGATGACGGCATTCTGGCGCTGAAAAGCTTCAAGCTGCAAGCGCTTGCGGAAGTTGATCGCTGCCGGTGGAGGGGCCCCACAGATAATCAGCGCATGCAAATAGCCAGTTTTTCAGTGGAACCAGTAAACCCCGCCTAAACTCCAAACTGCGTCCTGGAGCGAAGCAGTCCCAGGCAATCCTGAACCCTTGGTTTTGCACCTTACAAAGAGAACAAAGCTATGAAACGGATTCTTCTGGGTACGCTGTTCACCGTCGTCTCGCTCAACGCCATGGCCCAGGCCCCTGGCGGCCCGGACTGCGGTTGGGGGAACATGCTGTTCCAGGGCCAGCGCGGCACACCGGCTCACTTCCTTGCGTCCACCACCAACGGCACCTCGGGTAACGCCACCTTCGGCATGACCTCGGGCACCAACGGTTGCTCCACCAATGCGGCACTGACCTACGGCGGCAAGTCGTGGATCGCCATGAACGGCATGATGAACGAACTCTCCGAAGACATGGCCAAGGGCCAAGGCGAAGCGCTGACCACCTACGCGGTGGTGCTGGGCGTTGCGCCTCAGGACCGCGCCTACTTCGAATCCGTCACCCACCAGCACTTCCAGGACATCTTCAAGACCGCCAACGTGACGGCCGATGATGTTCACGCCAACACCATGAACGTGCTCAAGACCGACCCACGCCTGGCCAAGTACGCAGCAGAGGCCTAAGCTCGAACCGCCCGCCCCTCGGGGCGGGATTTTCCACGCCACCGCGGCACGCCTTTTCGTCCACCTGACCTAGTTGCCAACGATGCTCAAACGCCTTGCTTACCTGGCGCTCTGTGTGTGCGCCCCGTTGCATGCCGCACCTCACGTGGATCCATCCCGAATCACTACCCTGGCAGCCGACCCGTATTGGCTTGCGCTGGGCCATTACACCCCGGCCAAGTTCGGCGGCTGGCGCAGCTATGTGGATGACCAGCGCTTCTTCCTGGCACCCGACGGCGCTCACCACCCCGACCGAGAACTGGCGGCTACCGTCGAGGCGCTGTACGCCCCCGCCAGCAAGGACGACCAGCAGGCCCAATGCGTGTTCCCCGCGCGCACGCGCTGGCTGCGCGCGCAACTGGGCTTGAACGACTTGCCTGCCGCCGAGTGCACAGACTTCCACAAGTGGTACAAGGAAATCTCGCCGCACCACACCGTGCTGGTGTTTCCGGCGGCCTACCTGAACAGCCCCTCTTCCATGTTCGGCCACACGCTGCTGCGCATCGACCAGGCTGAAGCCAGCCAGGACAAGACCTCGCTGCTGAGCTACGCGATCAACTTCGGGGCCTACATCGAAGGCAACGACAACAGCATCCTGTATGCCTGGAAAGGCCTTGCCGGCGGCTACCCGGGCATGTTCTCGCTGGTGCCCTACCAACAGAAACTGGCTGAATACCGCAGCCTGGAAAACCGCGACCTGTGGGAATACCACCTGAACCTGACACCCGAGGAAACCGGGCGCATGGTCGAACATGTGTGGGAACTGCAGCAGGTGCGTTTCGACTATTTCTTCTTCGACGAAAACTGCTCGTACCGCTTGCTGGAGTTGCTGCAAGTGGCGCGCCCCAGCCTGCGCCTCACGCCACAGTTTCCCCTGACCGCGATCCCCACTGATACCGTGAAGGCGGTGAAGCAGGCCGGCATGGTGGGCGAGATCGACTACCGGCCTTCCCGCGAGCGGGAATTGCTCGACCGTGCCAAGCCATTGAGTGCTGACGAGCAACACTGGGTACTCAAGGTGGCCGAAGACACCGAGCAACTGCAAAGCCCCGGTTTCAAGGCGCTGGCCACTGACCGCCGGGCCCTGATCCTGGACGCTGCCTACCGCCTGGAGCGCTACCGCGCTACCGGCCAGGACCGCGAGGCGGGCCGCACCCAGCGCAGCTACCAACTGCTGCGGGCCATCAGCCAGAACCCGCCGCCGCTACTGAACGTGGAGCGCCCCGGCCTGCCGGAAGACGGCCACGACTCGCGCACCTGGCAGGTGGGCGTGGGCAGCCGCGATGGCAAGGCCTTCGGCGAGTATGGCCTGCGCATGGCTTACCATGACCTCAACGACAACGCCCAGGGCTTCCCCTTGGGCGCGCAGATCGAAATCCTCAACATGAAGCTGCGCCAGTACGAGGGCAACCACTGGCAGGTACAGCGCCTGGACCTGGCCACCATCCGCTCCATGACCCCGCGCAACGCGTTGCTGCAACCCTGGTCATGGCAAGTCACCGGCGGCCTGGAACGCGTGCTGGGCAAGCACGGCGACGAAACCCTGGTCAGCCATGTCAACGGCGGTGGCGGTGGCACCTGGCAACTGGGCGACGATACCCTGGCATTCGCCTTGGGCACGGTGCGTGTGGAACACAACAACGACTTCTCGGCCATGCTCTCCCCCGCCGCCGGCTTCGACAGCGGACTGTTGTGGAAAAACCGCCTGGGCAACCTGCGCCTGGAAGCCCAGGGAGACTACTTCCTCAACGGCGAAGTACGCCGCACCCTGAGCCTCAACCAGCAGTGGGAGCTATCACGCAACCTGGGCCTGCGCCTGAGCGCCCAACGCGACTTCAGCGAGCTCACCGGGCCGCGTAACGAAGTGATGCTTGAGGTGAAGTGGTACCACTACTGACAAATCCATCACAACGGTTTGACAGGGCCGCGACTAAATCGAACCTAGACTTGACTCATGGGTCCACCCTTTAACCGTCGCTGTTTCCAGACGGGTGCGGTGGGCATGGATCGGGAGTCGAATCATGTGGCGCTGGGCGTTGGTGAGTGTGATGGTGGTGTTGGTGGGTTGCCAGTCGACCCATGAACAGATGATCAGCCAGGGCTACCCGCCCGCGTACGCCGACGGGTTCAAGGATGGCTGCGGCAGTGGGCGCGAGGCGGCGGGGGTGAACGGCCAGTTCGAGAAGAACGTGCCCCGCTATCTGCATGAGAAGCTGTATTCCACGGGCTGGGATGACGGCTTCCGCCAGTGCCAGACCAGCGCGGCAGCGCAGCCGAACCAGAGCGACTGGAGCGTGCAGCACGGTGATGACCGAGAGCGCGCCTGGCAGCAGCAGAAAACCCAGGGTGAAGGTCGCGCTTATCACCCTTGAACCGCGTCGTTCTTTTCCCGAGCTTCGCCCGGTCCCACATTGTTCCCCTGCGGGGCCGAGCAAGGTTCGGGAAAGGGGCAACGCTGAACCAAAAGGAGTACCCCGTGAGCCGAGCCTTCGTCAACGAGGACCACGCCCAGCCCACCCAGGCTGCCGAGCGCCGAGTCAGCGACCAGCCCAACTACGTCACCCCCCAGGGCCTGGCATTGCTGAAGGCCCGTCTGCGCGACCTGCAAGGCCCCGGCGATGACCCCCAGCACCTGGCCGACCTGCACTATTTCACCCTGCGCGTGCAGAGCGCCCAGGTGGTCAACGCCACGGATAACGGCAAAGTGCAGATTGGCAGTTGGGTGACCTTTGCCGATGCCCAGGGTGATGAACAGCAGGTGTGCCTGGTGGGCGAGGATGAAGCAGATGCGGCCCAGGGGCTGATCAACTGGGGCTCGCCATTGGGAAGCGCATTGCTTGGAGCGCGCGTGGGGGATGAGGTGGTGTGGCGCAGGCCCGTGGGTGACCTGACCATCGAGATCGTCGAAATCGACATGGGTTGAGCGCACGTTGCCACGAACCGCACGCAAAAAAACGGGGCCCGAAGGCCCCATCCCTGTTACGCCAGTTTCTTGTGGCGTACCCGGTGCGGCTGGGCCGCAGCTTCGCCGAGGCGCTTTTTGCGGTCGGCTTCATACTCGGTGTAGTTGCCTTCGAAGAACACCGCCTGCGAGTCATCCTCGTACGCCAGGATGTGGGTCGCCACGCGGTCCAGGAACCACCGATCGTGAGAGATCACAATGGCGGCGCCCGGGAAGTCCAGCAGGGCTTCTTCCAGGGAACGCAGGGTTTCAACGTCAAGGTCGTTGGACGGTTCGTCGAGCAGCAGGACGTTGCCACCCTCCTTCAGGGTCAGGGCCAGGTGCAAGCGGCCACGCTCACCACCGGACAGGTCCTTGACGAACTTCTGCTGGTCGCCGCCCTTGAAGTTGAAACGGCCAACGTAGGTGCGCGACGGGATCTCGTAGTTGCCGATGCGGATGTTGTCCGAACCGTCGGAGATCTGCTGGAACACAGTCTTGCTGCCGTCCAGGTCATCACGGCTCTGGTCCACACAGGCCAGTTGCACGGTTTCACCGACCTCGATGGTACCCGAGTCCGGTTGTTCCTTGCCCATCAGCATGCGGAACAGGGTCGACTTACCGGCACCGTTACCACCGATGACGCCGACGATGGCGCCTTTGGGCATGGCGAACGACAGGTTGTCGATCAGTACACGGTCGCCGTAGCCCTTGGTGACGTTCTTGAACTCGATGACCTTGTCACCCAGGCGCGGACCGGCCGGGATGTAGATTTCATTGGTTTCCGAACGCTTCTGGAATTCCTGCGACTGCATTTCCTCGAAGCGCTGCAGACGAGCCTTGGATTTGGACTGGCGGGCCTTGGCGCCTTTGCGCACCCACTCCAGTTCTTCCTTCATGGCCTTTTCATGGGCCGACTGCTGCTTGGACTCCTGGGCCAGACGGTCGGACTTGGCTTCCAGCCAACCCGAGTAGTTGCCCTCGTAAGGAATACCAGCGCCGCGGTCCAGTTCCAGGATCCAGCCGGCGACGTTGTCCAGGAAGTACCGGTCGTGCGTGATCGCGACCACGGTGCCCGGGAAGTCGTGCAGGAAGTGCTCCAGCCAGGCGACCGAATCGGCGTCCAGGTGGTTGGTGGGTTCGTCGAGCAACAGCATGTCAGGGGCCGACAGCAGCAGGCGGCACAGGGCCACGCGGCGCTTTTCACCACCGGACAGGTGTTCCACCTTGGCGTCCCAGGCCGGCAGGCGCAGGGCATCGGCCGCCACTTCCAGCTGGCGCTCCAGGTTGTGGCCGTCGCTGGCCTGCAGGATGGCCTCGAGCTTGGCCTGCTCGGCGGCCAGCTTGTCGAAATCGGCGTCCGGGTCGGCGTAGGCGGCATACACTTCATCAAGGCGCGCCTGGGCGTCCTTGATCACGCTGACCGCCTCTTCCACCACTTCACGCACGGTCTTGGCCGGGTCAAGTTGTGGTTCTTGCGGCAGATAACCCACGTTGAGTTCGGGCATCGGACGCGCTTCGCCGTCGAATTCCTTGTCGACGCCGGCCATGATTTTCAGCAGGGTGGATTTACCCGAGCCGTTGAGGCCCAGCACGCCGATCTTGGCGCCGGGGAAGAACGACAAGGAAATGTTTTTGAGAATTTCCCGCTTCGGCGGAACAACTTTGCTCAGCCGATGCATGGTGTAGACGTATTGGGCCATGAGAAACCTGGTAACAGTAGACAGATGAAGAATCCGCGAGAAGGCCAAAGCTACCGGAATGCGCGAAGCAGGGCAAACAACCGACAAGCAGTGCTGGCACATAGCCATAAAACAAGGCATGCTAGCCGCCCTTCGGGCGTCCGGCTTATAGTGCGCGCTGTTAACGGCCTGGGCACCGTTTGCACCCCACTGCAACGGCCCCTGCCGGCCACATGCCACAGCCAGCCAGACCGCAGGATCACAGCTTGACCAACCTCACTCAACCGTCATCCCTGCGCTCCCCGGTCAACTCGGCTGGCGAGCCGACGCGCGGTACGCTGAAGAGCGCCCTGGCCTTGCTTGCCCTGCTTTTGCTGACGCTGTTGGTGTGGCAGTTGCTGGACCAGTTCAAACACAACGTAGCCGACCAACGGCAGCGCACCGTGGAGTACACCAGCGTGCTGGGCGAGCACCTGGGGCTGAACATGGCCCTGGTCGGCCAGCAGGCCCTGTACCGCGCCACCCGTGGCGATGCCCAGACACCCCAGGCCATGGTGGCACTGATGCAGCCCCACCTGCCGGCGCTGCGAAGCGTGGCGCGGCTGGACAGCCAGGGCAACCTGCTGGCCGACACCCAGCCCCAGCCAACCGCTTTCGATTTTCCGGCCCTGGTCAAGCGCAGCCAGGGTGAAGTCTTTCATTTCAGCCAGAGTGACGACGGTCAGCAGGTGTACCTGTTGTTGTCCGCCAGCGAACGGTCCAGCGATGGGTATTGGTTGTTGCGCCTGGACACCTCGGTCTACGCCAGCCTGACCCACCGGGTCGACCCCAGCGCCCCACCCCGCTGGCTGCTGGAAAGCCGTGACCAGGGCCAGGTGCTGCGCCGCGACCCACGCTGCGCGGCCACGGGGCCGGCGCTGACCAGCCAGGAACAACAACAGAGCGTGGCCACTGTGCCACTGCCCAATACCGACTGGCAGTTGCGTACCCTGTTCGACCAGCACGACGCCCAGTTGCAATTGTTGCCGGCGCTGATCGGCAAATTCCTGCTGCTGGCCACCTGCTCGTTGCTACCGATGCTGGCGCTGTTCAACCTGCGCCGTCGCCAGCGCCAACTGCACGAGGGGCGCCGGCGCTACCATGACATTTTCGAAGGCACTGGCGTGGCCCTCTGCGTGCTCGACCTGCGCGGCCTGCAGGACCTGCTGGGCGAAAATGCCATCGGCAACCGCGAAGCACTCGACGCCTGGCTGGCGAACTACCCCGGCGAGCACACGCGCTTGCTGCAACAACTGCGCATCACCGAAGTGAACCAGATGGCCCTGGGCCTGCTCAATGTCGCCGACAGCCAGGGCGCCTGGCAGCGCCTGTTCGGCAGCGACCACCTGGCTGGCAACAGTGTGGGCCGGCAGTTGCTGGACACCTTGCTCGACGACCAGCAAGAGCTGGAAACCGAGATGCGCATCAGCGACCGGCTGGGCCACGACCAATACCTGTGGCTGACCCTGCGTCTGCCCCAGGCCACCGGCGACCATGGCTCGGTGATCCTGAGCATCAACGACATCACCAGTCGCAAAAGCGTGGAGCTGTCGCTGGTGGAGCGCGAAGGCTTCTGGTCGGACGTGGTACGCACCGTCCCCGACCACCTGTACGTGCAGGACGTGCTCAGCCAGCGCATGATCTACAGCAACCACCACCTGGGCCAGACCCTGGGCTTCAGCAAGGTCGAGCTGGCGCAGATGGGCGAGTACTTCTGGGAGATCCTGCTGCACCCCGAAGACGCCGGCGACTACCAGCGCATGCGCCTGGCCCGGCGCCAGGACACCGAACTTGAAATGCAGCAATGCCAGTTACGCTTCAAGCACAAGGAAGGCCACTGGCTGCGCTTCGACATTCGCGAGCAGGCCCTGGCCCGCGACAGCGAAGGCCGGGTGACGCGCATCATCGGTGTGGCCAAGGACATCACCGACCAGATCGAAGCCAGCGAATCACTGCGCGACAGTGAGCAGCGCTACCGCATGCTGGCCGAAAGCATCAGCGACGTGATCTTCTCCACCGACAGCCAACTGGCGCTCAACTACGTCAGCCCATCGGTGCAGGCCGTGCTGGGCTACGATGTGAAGTGGATCTTCGACAATGGCTGGCAGTCCACCATCGCCAACCCCCAGCAACTGAGTGGTATCTACCAGTTGATCGAACAGGTCAGCCAGGTGCTGGACAAGCCCGAGGCGCTGGCCGAACTGCGCAACGAATTGCCCACCCAACTGTATGTATTCGATTGCCTGCGCGGTGACGGCCGCAAGGTGCCCATCGAGATGCGCCTGGTGCTGGTGTGGGACGACAACAACACTTTCGAAGGCATTCTGGGCGTGGCCCGCGACATCAGCCAGCAGCGCCGCGCCGAGAAAGACCTGCGCATGGCCGCCACGGTATTCGAGCACTCCACGTCGGCGATCCTGATCACCGACCCGGCCGGCTATATCGTGCAGGCCAACGAGGCTTTCAGCCGCGTCAGTGGCTACGCGGTGGCCGAGGTGCTTGACCAGTTGCCCACCATGCTCACCGTGGACACTGAACAGCAGGCGCACCTGAGCTACGTGCTCAAGCAGTTGCACAGCCGCGGCACCTGGGAAGGTGAAGTGTGGCTCAAGCGCCGCAACGGTGAACATTACCCGGCGTGGGTGGGCATTACCGCCGTGTTCGACGATGAAGGCGACCTGGCCAGCTATGTGTGCTTCTTCAGCGACATCAGCGAGCGCAAGGCCAGCGAACAACGCATTCACCGCCTGGCCTATTACGATGCCCTGACCCACCTGCCCAACCGCACGCTGTTCCAGGACCGCCTGTTCAACGCGCTGCAGACCGCCGAGCGGCAAAAGTCGTGGGTGGTGCTGATGTTCCTGGACCTGGACCGTTTCAAGCCCATCAACGACTCCCTCGGCCATGCCGCCGGCGACCGCATGCTCAAGGACATGGCCACGCGCCTGCTGGCCTGCGTCGACGACGAAGACACCGTGGCGCGCATGGGCGGCGACGAATTCACGTTGCTGCTGCAACCGCGCAACACCCGCGAGGCGGCCCTCAACCGTGCCATCCATGTGGCCGAGCAGATCCTGGGTAGCCTGGTGCGGCCGTTCGTCCTGGAAAACCGTGAGTTCTTCGTCACCGCCAGTATTGGTATCGCCCTCAGCCCCCAGGATGGCAACGAGCTGAGCCAGTTGATGAAGAACGCCGACACGGCCATGTACCACGCCAAGGAACGCGGCAAGAACAACTTCCAGTTCTACCAGGCCGACATGAACGCCAGCGCCCTGGAGCGCCTGGAACTGGAAAGCGACCTGCGCCACGCCCTGGAGCAGAAAGAGTTCATCCTGTACTACCAGCCGCAGTTCAGCGGCGACGGCAAGCGCCTGACCGGGGCCGAAGCGTTGTTGCGCTGGCGCCACCCGCGCCGTGGCCTGGTGCCGCCGGGCGACTTCATCCCGGTGCTCGAAGAACTGGGCCTGGTGGTGGACGTCGGCGACTGGGTGCTGACCGAGGCGTGCCGCCAACTGCGCGCCTGGCACCAGGCCAAGGTGCGGGTGCCCAAGGTGTCGGTGAACATCTCGGCACGGCAATTCTCCGACGGCCAGTTGGGCACGCGCATCGCCAATATCCTCAAGGAAACCGGGCTACCGCCGGCATGCCTGGAGCTCGAGCTGACCGAAAGTATCCTGATGCGCGAAGTGAACGAAGCCATGCAGATCCTCGACAGCCTGAAATTCCTGGGGCTGAGCATCGCCGTGGATGACTTCGGCACCGGCTATTCGTCGCTCAACTACCTCAAGCAGTTCCCCATCGACGTGCTGAAGATCGACCGCACCTTCGTCGACGGCCTGCCCGAGGGCGAGCAGGACGCCCAGATCGCCCGTGCCATCATCGCCATGGCCCACAGCCTGAACCTGGCAGTGATCGCCGAGGGCGTGGAAACCCATGAGCAGCTGGACTTCCTGCGCGAGCACGGGTGCGACGAAGTGCAGGGCTACCTGTTCGGCCGGCCCATGCAGGCCAGCCGCTTCGAAGCGCAGTTCAGCAACGACGCCTTGTTCATGTTCGATTGAGCGCGGGCCCTTCTGCACACGCTGCATGAGGCCCGCTCGTCAACGCAATGACTGCCTTTCATATGCCAGATAAAACCCGATGGGGTAGAATGCGCGCCTGATCACCTTTTTCCCTGCCCGATCCTTGAGGACCGCCATGTTCAGCCGTGATTTGACCCTTGCCAAGTACGACGCCGATCTCTTTGCCGCCATGGAGCAAGAAGCTCAGCGCCAGGAAGAGCACATCGAGCTGATCGCCTCGGAGAACTACACCAGCCCAGCCGTCATGGAAGCCCAGGGCTCGGTGCTGACCAACAAGTACGCCGAAGGCTACCCGGGCAAGCGCTACTACGGCGGCTGCGAGTACGTCGACGTGGTCGAGCAACTTGCCATCGACCGTGCCAAGGAACTGTTCGGTGCCGACTACGCCAACGTCCAGCCACATGCCGGTTCCCAGGCCAACGCCGCAGTCTACCTGGCCCTGCTGCAAGCCGGTGACACCATCCTGGGCATGAGCCTGGCCCACGGCGGCCACCTGACCCACGGCGCCAGCGTTTCCTCGTCGGGCAAGCTGTACAACGCCGTTCAATACGGCATCGACGCCAACGGCCTGATCGACTACGACGAAGTCGAGCGCCTGGCGGTCGAGCACAAACCGAAAATGGTCGTGGCCGGTTTCTCTGCCTACTCGCAAGTCCTGGACTTCGCCCGCTTCCGCGAAATCGCCGACAAGGTCGGTGCCTACCTGTTCGTCGACATGGCCCACGTGGCCGGTCTGGTCGCCGCTGGCGTCTACCCGAACCCGGTGCCATTCGCCGACGTGGTCACCACCACTACCCACAAGACCCTGCGCGGCCCACGTGGCGGCCTGATCCTGGCGCGCGCCAACGCCGACATCGAGAAGAAGCTGAACTCGGCCGTGTTCCCGGGCGCCCAGGGTGGCCCGCTGGAGCACGTCATCGCCGCCAAGGCCGTGTGCTTCAAGGAAGCGCTGCAGCCTGAGTTCAAGGCCTACCAGCAACAAGTGGTGAAAAACGCCCAGGCCATGGCCAGCGTGTTCATCGAGCGCGGCTTCGACGTCGTGTCGGGCGGTACTCAGAACCACCTGTTCCTGCTGTCGCTGATCAAGCAGGAAATCTCCGGTAAAGACGCCGATGCCGCCCTGGGCAAAGCGTTCATCACCGTGAACAAGAACTCGGTGCCCAACGACCCACGTTCGCCGTTCGTGACCTCGGGCCTGCGCTTCGGCACCCCGGCCGTCACCACTCGTGGCTTCAAGGAAGCAGAGTGCAAGGAACTGGCTGGCTGGATCTGCGACATCCTGGCCGACCTGAACAACGAAGCGGTGATCGACGCCGTTCGCGAGAAGGTCAAGGCCGTGTGCGCCAAGCTGCCGGTATACGGCAACTGATCGCCAAGCCTTGATGTGAGAAGCCCGGCTCTGTGAGCCGGGTTTTTTTATGCCTGGGGACAGGCAGTGCCAGCTTCCCGAGCTTCGCCCGGTCCCTCAGGTGATCGCGCCGCACTGCCCTGTGGGACCGGGCGAAGCTCGGGAAGCAAGCGATGCGGTACTCAGCGAACGCGGATGATGCGCCCCGCCGGCGAACCAGCCCCAGCGTTCGGCTGCTGCGCCAGGTACCCCAGCAGCGCATCAAGGTCGACCATGCGGCTATCCTCGCGCTGCGCACCTTGCTGGAACACCGAAAACCGGTCGCCGCCGCCCGACAGAAAGCTGTTCATCACCACCCGGTAGGTTTGCTCCAGCCGCACCGGCTTGCCATCCAGCATCAGGCTGCCCGGCACCACCCTGTTATCCGCCCAGCGATAACTGAACCCCCTGGACACCTGCAACGGGTTGAAGTCGTTGCCCTGCCACTGCTGGTTCAGCACCTGCTGCAACTGCGCGCCCGTCAGGTTCATCAATACCAGGGTGTTGTTGAACGGCTGCACGCTGGCGACCTGGGCATACGTGAGCTGAGTCTGCCCCGGTGCCAGGATCAGGTGGTTGCGGATGCCGCCCTGGTTGGTGAAGGCGATCTGTGCGCCAAACGTGCGGGTCATGGCCAACTGGGCATCGGTGATCAGGTCACCCAGGGGTGACTCGCCGTTGGCATCGGCCGCGGCACTGATGGCAGGGGCACCTGGCGTGCCGACAGGGCGCAGCAGCACCGTATTGCTGCGCGCCTCCACTTCTTGCTGCAAGGCAGCCATCTTGGCGTCCGGGTGATACTTGCGCGGGTCGGCCAGCAGGTTCTGTGCCTCGATGGCGGTGACCTGGTGGGTACCCGGGGTCACTTCAAGGGTCAGATGGGTCAGCAGGTGGCCGTAGGAACTGCCCTGGGTTACCAGCAGGTTGCCCACCTTGCACAGGTAACCCTGGTGCGAGTGCGCCGAGATCAACACATCCACTGCCGGGTCCAGGCGCTGGGCCACGTCGACGATATCGCCTTGCAAGTGACTGCAGTTCGGCTTGTCGTAGGGCTCCGGCGTATCGCCGCCCTGGTGCACCACGGCGACGATGGCGTTGACGCCCTGGGCCTTGAGCTGGGGGACCACGGCATTGATGGCGTCCGCTTCGTCGGTAGCCTTCAGGCCCTGCATGCCCTTGACGCTGACCACCTTGGCCACGTCATGCAGCACCGCCCCGACGAAGGCTACCTTCACCCCGTGCACGGTCTCTATGTGGTAAGCCGGCAGCAACGGCTTGCCGGTGTCGGTATCGATCAGATTGGCCGCCAGGTAGGGGAAGCCGCCACCGGGAAAATCGGCCTGGAACCGGCAGGCCTTGTCAGGCCGCGAAGACTGGCAGCCACCGTTGGCCTGGCGCAGGAACTCGGCCTTGCCGTTGTCCAGTTCGTGGTTGCCGATGGTGCTGAACTTCAGGCCCATGCCGCGCAGGGCCAGCAAGGTCGGCTCATCGGCCCACATGGCCGACAGCTGCGGGCTGGCGCCTACCAGGTCGCCGGCGCCGATGAACAGCAGTTGCGGGTCTTGCTTGCGCAATTGGTCCAGCATGCCCCCCAGGGTGGCGATACCGCCCGCCTCTACCCGTTGAACGCTGCCGCTGGCGTCCTTGTAGGCATAGCCGTTGGCCTGCAGGTACCCGTGCAGGTCGTTGATGGCAACGATGTTCACCGCCACCGGTTTGGGCGGGGCCGATGCACAGCCAGCGATGGCCAGCGCCAGTGTCAGGGCCGCGGTTTTAAACACTCGGTACATCGCACTCTCCTTGAGTTCTCCAGCTGTTCGGTACCAATAGCTCGCTGGCAAGCCAGCACCTGCACCGATAGCGGTGCCCTTTATTGTGTGCCCGGGTGGGGCTTGGGGTAATCGCGGTTGATGTCCAGTGGCCGGGCATAGGGACCATCCCACAGTTGCGCATGCAACTGCTCGATCCGCGCCGCCATGGCCGGGTTGCGCATCACCACTTCCAGGTTGCGCGACTTGTCCAGGTAGCCGCCCAGCCAGTTGCTGGTGCCCACCCAGGCTACCTGCCTGTCCACTTCCAGGGTTTTGGTATGAATCACCCGAGCATAAGGGATAAAACCTTCCGAGGCTTCGGGCAGGGTCACGATACGCACCTGCACATTAGGCAACACCGCCAGGCTCTTGAGGTACACCAGCTCCGGTGGCGCGGTGTTCCAGTCCGAGACCATCAGTTTCACCAGCACACCACGTGCCGCAGCGGCGCGCAGGGCGTTATCGATGACCGGGTAATACGGCCGGGTGTTGTCGGGCCCGTAGGCCAGCGGCGCATAGTCGAGCAGTTGCACGCGGATCTCTTTCTTCGCTTCGGCCAACAGGCGCGGCAGCTCCTGTTCGGAATCCCCCACGCCGGGCGGGTTGTAACGGGCGGGGCTGGCCACCAGGTAATTGCCGGTACGCGGTGTCGGCTGGGCGGGTGCGGGCAGTGGCGCCGGCTGGTTCTGGCTCAAGGCCTGCTCGGCGCGCCAGTCCTGGTCGAAGATGGCCTGCACCTGCGCAGCCATCTGCGGTTCGCTGATCAGCAGGCCGGTTTCGTGGATATGCTCCAGCGAACGCCAGTCGAAGTTCTGGCTGCCGACAAACGCCCGCGCACCGTCCACCACCATGAACTTGGCGTGGATGATGCCGTTGCCGGTCAGTTTGGCATACGGCAGTACGGCGAACGTCAGGTTGGGAATGGCGCGCAGCCGTGTGAGGGTGCCGGGGTCGGAGAGTTTCTGGCCCTTGTCTTCCAGCAGGAAACGGATTTTCACCCCGCGTTTGCCGGCAGCTTCCAGGCGCTGGAGCACTTGCGCCATGACGGAGCCGGGGTGGTCAACGGCATAGAACTGTTCGATGTCGATGCTGTGGCGGGCGTTGTCGAACAGCTGCATCCACACCGGCCCGGGGCTGCGCAGGTCTGGAGTGGCAAGGGCAGTGCCGGTGGGCACGGTGTGCACCAGTTCGAAGCCGGGGATGCTGAAATCGGCGTGGGCCTGAGGGACCGACAGCAGGAGCGCCAGGGCGCCCAGATAGTAGTTGAACATGGTGACTCCAGGCTGATGCGGCCCACGTGCCCCCTGTGGTACGCACGTGGGCCTGCGGCGTTTTAACTCAAGCAGTGCGGTAGCGGGGGGCGTCGGCTTCCAGCAGGTCGGTTTCGGCGACGGTGCGAGCCCCCATGGCCGCGCGGATCAGCAGCATCTTCAGCTGTTCGTTGATGCGCTCAAGGCGGTCCTGGAACAGGTTGTGAAAGATGATGCAGAACAACGCGATGGCGATGCCCAGGCCCGTGGCATACAGCGCCGTGCCGATACCGGCCGAGATTTGCCCCGGGTCGGACACGCCAGCGCTGGCCAGCGCCTTGAAGGTGTCGATGATGCCCAGGATGGTCCCCAGCAGGCCCAGCAGCGGTGCCGCCGTGGTGATGGTTTCGATGATCCACAGGCTGCGCGCCAGCGGTGCACGGGTGTGCAGGTACTGGCCGTCGATCACGTCATCCAGGTCCTTGCGGGTGCCGATGGCCGCCTTTTGCTTGAGCACGGCGTTGACCATCACCAGCGGCAGGCTGTTGCGCGCCGTCAGCTCGGGGGGTAGCTCGCGCACTCCGTGGCTGTCGGCCAAAGCACCGAGCAGGCGCGAGGCCTGGCGGCGCACGTAGGCAAAGTACAGTGAACGCTCGATGATGATGAACACGGCAATGGCCAGGGCGCCGTACATCACATAGAACGTGACGTCGTGCATCAGGTTGGTATTCATGGGTTCAGCTCCAAGTGGTTTGCCATCAGAAATTGGCTTCGAGGGCCACGGTCACGGTGCGCTCGACACCGACGATGTAGGCGGGGTCGCCGTCGCGGTAGCCGCCGTAGGTGGCCGAGTTGGTTTTCACCGTGTACACGCCGTCCAGGTACTTCTTGTCGAACAGGTTGTCGACGTTCAGGCGCAGGGTGGCGTCCTTGAAGAAGCGGTGGTCCACAGGCAGGTAGATACCGGCACCGAGGTTGAACACGGTACGGCCGGGAATGCTTTCGTCGTTGGTCAGGTCACCGTAGATCTTGCTGGTGTACTTGCCGCCGAAGGTGCCGTAGTAGTGGCCGTCGTCATAGCCGATGTTGGCCGCCAGCATGTTGCGCGGCACGTTGGCGAACTGCTTGCCCGAGGTGGGCAGGGTCACCGCCACGCCGTTGTTGTAGGCCACCATGTCGTCTTTCTGCTCGGCCTTGGTGTAGGTATACGAGGTGTAGTAATTGAAGTTGTGCGGCAGCAGGCCGCTCCACGCCAGTTCCAGTCCGGAGTTGTCCACTTCACCCACGTTGATGTCCGCGTAGTCGCCGTTCTCATCCTTGGACGACACCTGGCGGTTCTGGAACTTCATGTAGAACAGGCTCGCCGACAGGCTCATGTTCGGCTGCTGGTAGCGCCAGCCCAGCTCGTGGTTCCAGCTGGTCTCGGGCTTGAGGTCGATGGAGGTCTCGTTGGCGTCGTACAGCACGTAGTTCTGCGGAATGCGCATATTGCGCGACAGGCTGTAGAACAGCTGGTTGTTCTCGTCCAACTGGTACTTGATGCCCACGTTGGGCAGGAACTTGTTGTAGCTCTGGTCGCGCTTTTCCTCGGCCTCGGTAATGCTGCCCAGGTTGTGGCCCTTGCGTTCCACGTTCATGAACGACAGGCCGCCGATCAGCGTCCAGTCCGGGGTCAGGTACCAGGTGTCCTGCGCCCAGACCTTCTGCGCCGGGGTTTCGGTGAAGCGGTTGCGGCCCTGCACCTTGTTGCCATTGGCGTCCACCACGTAGTCGCTGTCGGCCCAGATGTCGTCGGGCTTGCCGGCGGAGTTGATGCTCACGAACGGCTGGGTCTGGCGCTGGCGGGCGTCTTCGAACCAGTAGCCAAACTGCAGGCTGTGGTCGCCCAGGTCCCAGTTCAGCTTGGTGGTGATACCCGGGCGCCAGGTCTGCGTCAGGGAAGAACGGTAGTACACGCCGCTGTTGGAGGTACCGTCAGCGTTGTACTGGGCTGCCGTGGACAGGTTGCTCAGGTCGTATACGCCACTGGTGCTGGAACTGCTATTGAGCGCATAGCTGGAACTGCCCACGCCCCCGCCGTTGCCGTAGTAGTAATACGGGATCACGGACAGCGAGAGGTTGTCGGCCAGTTTGAAGTTGGTGTTCAGCACCGCCGTGAAGGTTTCGAACGGGTTCAGCGCCAGCCCGTAGTAGCTGGTGATCTTGCCGCTGCTGTTTTTGGTGGCCACCGAGGGGTACGGGTCGTAGTCGCGGCCGTACTGGGTGAATTGCGACTTGGTCAACTGGCTGTAGCTGTTGTTTTCCTGCTTGTGGTACTTGAGGATCAGGTTGGCGGTGTTGCCGTCACCGGCGTCGAAGAAGCTGTTCCACTCCACCTTGTCGGCCCGCACGGCGCCGTCGCCGCGCCATTTCTGGCCTTCCTCGTGGGACATCGACAACCAGTTGCTCAGGCCGTTGACCTCACCGGTGTTGACCCGGGCGAAGGTCTTGTAGGTGCTGTTGCTGCCCACGGTCTGCTTGACGAACACCCCGGTTTCCTTGGTGGGGCGAATGGTCACGATACCGATGTTGCCACCGCTGGAGCCGATGTGCGGGCCGTCTGCTTCCGAAGCGCCCTGGGTGACGAATATCTGGTCGATGTTTTCCGGGTCGCCCAGCAGGTTGGAGTACAACGCGTAGTTGCCCGAGTCGTTGATGGGCATGCCGTCCACCGACATGCCCACCTGGTCGGAGTTCATGCCCCGCATGGTGAACTTGAAGCCCGACAGGCCGGTGCTGTCTTCGCTGGAAATGTTCAGGCCAGGCACATACTTGAGCTTGTCGATGGCATTGCCGGTGGCGGTCTGCTTGTCCAGTGCCTCCTTGGTGACCGTGGACCGCGACTTGGCCGCCTCTTCGGGCACCATGTAGCCGGAGCCAACCGTGGCCTTGCCTTCGACGCCAATGGTGCCGACGTCCGACTCGTTGGTGTCGGCCATGGCCACCCCGTGGGCCATGCCGGCAGCGATCAAGGCCAGGCGTAACTTGCTATACCTCATTGCTTGCTTCCTGTGCGGTCGGTGCTTATTGCACGCTGTAGTTGAAAGTGGCGGTAAAGCGCTGTTGGCTGCGCCCGCCGAAGGCTTGCTCTGGGAACGGCTTGACTTGCTTGATACGCCGCAGGCTGGTGCTGGCCGCGCGGTTGAGCAGCATGCTGGAGGCCTGCGTCTGGATGCCGGAGTCCAGGACGTTGCCGGCACGGTCTACCAACAGCCACACCACCACCTCTCCCGTGGGGCGTTCCAGGGCGGCCTGGCGGCTGGTGGGGTACTGCTTGAAGCGGTCGATCTCACCGCGCAAACCTTGCAGGTAACCGCCTTCCAGGGCCTGGCTGTCGACCTTGGGTGGCGCGGGCGCCGGTGCCGGTTTTGCCTGGGCTACCACCGGCGCTGGCGCGGTGGTGGCGGCCGGGGCCGGTTGCGGCTTGGCCACCGGGGTGGCCTTCACCACCGGTTTGGGCGTTGGTTTGGGTGGCACGGGCTTGGGCGGTACCGGTTTGGGCACGGGTTTGGTCGGCGGTGGCAGGGCCGCTTCCTCTTCCTCGACCACCGGCGGTGGCGGCGGTGTTTCCACCACCGGCTCCACGGGCTTCTCGGGCTCAGGCTCGACCAGCGCCAGCTCCACGGCCGACTCGTCGTAGGTGGGCTCGATCTTCAACGGCTCGGTACGCACGCCAATCACAATGATGATCAGCGCCGCCAGTGCGGGCAGCCCGCCCAGCCACTGGCGCGCACGGTAAAAAGCGTACAGGCTCATGATTTGCGGGTAGCGATCGACACGGAGGTGAAACCACCGCCGCGCAGCGTGTCCATCACCTCCACCAGGCGTGCCACTTCCACGCCCTTGTCGCTGTTGACGATGATGGTGGTCTTGGTGTCCGGCTTCTCCAGCGCCTTGAGCGCCGGCACCAGGGCGTCGATCGTGGTGGCCTGGCCGTCGAGCTGCAACTGGCCGTCGATGCCCAGGGTCAGGATCGACTTGTTCTGCGGCTTGAGCGGTTGCGCGTGGGCCGCGCTGGGTAGCTGGGTCTTCATGCCCAGGGCCGGGATCACGTTCAGGCTGACCAGTACGAAAAACACCAGCAGGAACATCATCACATCGATCATGGGTATGAGTTCGATGTGCGCCTTGCGCTTTTTTGGCTCGTCCCAGGTTCTCATGGTGCCCCTCCTTTTAAGTTAGGGGCGCCAAGCTAGCAGCCGAAAATGACTGATCGGTTACCCGTATTTGAAGGGTTCGCGGCGGACAGAGTGCATTTTCATGACCATTCAATTGTTCATTTTCTGTTCACTGAACCGCAATGCGCAGGCGCCAGGATCCATATTTTTTTGACCGAGGGGACAGAATCTCCCATGACAGACCCAAGCGTTATCGACCTGCCCCGGCGCCGTGTGGTGGCCGCTATCGGCGCCGGCCTGGCACTGTCTATCCTGAGCCCCTTCGCCCGCAGCGCGGGGGTGGAATACCCCTTCACGCTGGGCGTGGCATCGGGTGACCCACTGCCTGACGGTTTCGTGATATGGACCCGCCTGGCACCCTTGGCCGGCCAGTTGAAGGCCCCGGTTCCCGTGCGCTGGAGCGTGGCCAGCGACCCAGCCATGACCCGCGTGGTGCGTCGCGGGCAGAAACTTGCTGACACAAACTTCGCCCATTCCGTGCATGTAGAAGTGACAGGCCTGGAACCGGGCCGGCCCTACTGGTACCGCTTCGAAGCCCTGGGCGAGCAAAGCCCGCTGGGCGAATCCCGCACGGCCCCTGCCAGGGACCAGGCCACCAACCGGGCCCTCACGCTGGGCTTTGTTTCCTGCTCCCACTGGGAGCGCGGGTACTTCAGCGCTTACCGCCACCTGGCCGACGAACGCCCCGACCTGGTGTTCTTCCTGGGTGACTACATCTACGACAGCTCATACCCGGCAGGCTCGAACAAGATCATCCGCGCCCACGCTCTCATCGACATCAGCGACCTGGCCGGCTACCGCAACCGCTACACCCAGTACAAACGCGACCCCGACCTGCAGGCCTTGCACGCCGCGGCCCCCAGCGTGGCCACCTGGGACGACCATGAGGTGCAGAATGACTATGCCAACCGCTGGTCCCAGGACCCTGGTGTCGACCCGGTGCTGTTCCTCAAGCGCCGCGCCGCGGCCTACCAGGCCTTCTACGAACACATGCCACTGCGCCGCGCCAGCCTGCCCCGCGGTCCTGACATGCGCGTATACCGCCGCCTGGACTACGGCCAGCTGGCGCGTTTCCATGTGCTGGATGGCCGCCAGTACCGCACGGAGCAACCGTGCATACAGCCCGACGGCCGCCATGGCGGGCATGTAGCGACGTGCGCGGACCTGGATGATCCCACGCGCACTATGCTGGGCTGGGAACAGGAAGCCTGGCTGCGCGACGGCTTGCGCCAGTCACCGGCGCGCTGGAACGTCATTGCCCAGGACCTGCTGGTGGCGCCGCTGGTCCAGAAAGACCTGCAGACCGGCGCCCAGGGCCACTGGACCGATGGCTGGGACGGCTACAGCGCCACGCGCACGCGGTTGCTCAACCATATCGATGCAAGCCGGGTACCCAACCCCGTGTTTTTTGGCGGCGATATTCATTCGTTCTGGACCACCGACCTGCAGGTGGCGAACAAGACCGTGGCCACGGAGTTCGTGGGCACCTCGGTGACGTCGGATGGGCCGCCGTACGAGGCGTTCAAAGCGATCCTGCCGTTGAACCCACATGTGCGGTTCTTCGACAGTCGGCAACGGGGTTATGTGTCGGTGACCTTGGGCCAACGGCAGATGGAGACGCGCTTTCAGGTAGTGTCGGATTGTCGGGATCCGGCGGCGACGGTGTCGACGCTCAAGCGCTTCGTCGTCGAAGATGGGCGCACTGGCGCGCAGGACGCCTGACGTGGCAATACCTGCGGAAGCTGGCTCACTGGCAAGCCAGCTCCCACACGCCAACGGTGTCAGGTCAGGGCTTCGAAGCCTTCCCGAATCCTGGCCTCAGGCAGGTCATCGGCGATGAACACCATCACGCTCTCACGCGCCTCGCCCTCGGCCCATTCGGTATCCCAGTCAAAGCCATACAGCTTCAAAACGCCCTGGAACACCAGGCGCCGATCTTCCCCGGCGATGCTCAGCACGCCCTTGTAGCGCAGCAACTGCCGCCCGTGGTCCTCCAGCAACTGGTTCATGAAGTCGCTGAGACGGTCGATATCCAGCGGCTTGTCGGTGCGCAACACCATGCTGGATATGCGGTCGACGCTGGCTGCAGCTACCACCGGCCGCACGCTCAGGCTGCCATTGAGGTTGAAACCGCGCACATCCAGCAGCTCGGCCAGGTCGATACGGCCGTGTTCCACCACGCGTACCGGTGCGCGGCGGTTGATGCGGGTCAGGCGCTGGCTCAGGGCTTCGAAGGCTTGGGGCGTGACCAGGTCTGTCTTGCTCACCAGCAGCCGGTCGGCAAAGCCTACCTGGGCCTGGGCGATGGTCTCGGCCAGGTGCACGTCGGCGTTGGCGGCGTCCACCAGGGTGATGATGCCGTCCAGGATATAGCGCTCGCGCAGTTCTTCATCGATGAAAAAGGTCTGCGCCACCGGGGCCGGGTCCGCCAGGCCGGTGCATTCGATCACCAGGCGGTCGAACGCGATCTCGCCACTGTCCACGCGCTCCAGCAATAGGTACAGCGCCTTGGTCAGGTCGGTGTGGATAGTGCAGCACACACAACCGTTGGCCAGGGTCATGACCTGCACCGGCGCATCGCCCAGCAGCTGGGTGTCGATGCCAGCGTCACTGAATTCGTTCTCGATGACTGCGATTTTCAAGCCATGTTCGGCCTTGAGCAGGTGGCGCAGCAAGGTGGTCTTGCCAGCGCCCAGGAAGCCGCTGAGGATGGTGACGGGGATGGGGGAAGACAACATCGATTCTCCAGGTTTCAGCCTACCCATGCAGGACCGGGCGAAGCTCGGGAAACAGGCGACGCGGTGTACCAGAGGGTACCGCAGCGTCTGTTTCCCGAGCTTCGCCCGGTTCCAGAAGGGTCAGCAGGTAAAGTCCTTAACTCAACAACACTTCGGCCCGCCCTTGCCGCCGTAGCGGGCCTCCTGGCGTTCGCGGAAGAACGCCTCGTAGTCCATCACCGGCTTGTCCGGGTGCTTGGTCTGCATGTGCTCTACGTAGTTGTCGTAGTCGGGCATGCCTACCATCAGGCGGGCGGCCTGCCCCAGGTATTTGCCAAGCCGGCTCAGGTCATTGAACATGTCTGCCTACCTCGTTGGTCATGCACCAGGCACCGCCTGGAAAGGTGCTTCCTTGTCGGTACGCTCCTTCTTGCCCCATGCGGCGATGCTGACCTTGACGGCGTACACCAGGATCGCGAACACCACGAACAGGAACAGCCCGGTCAGTGTCGCGTTGGTGTAGGCATTGAAGATCACGTGTTGCATCTGGTCGATGTCCTTGGCCGGGGCAATCACTTGCCCGGCGTCCAGCGCGGTGCTGTATTTCTTGGCCAGGGCCAGGAAGCCCACCGCCGGGTTGGCGTCGAACAGCTTGATGAAGCCTGCCGTCGTGGTGCACACCAGCAACCACACCGCTGGAATCAACGGCACCCAGATGTAGCGCTGGCGCTTCATCTTGATCAGCACCACCACGCCCAGCATCAGCGCGATGCCGGCCAGCATCTGGTTGGAAATACCGAACAACGGCCACAAGGTATTGATGCCGCCTAGTGGGTCGACCACGCCCTGATACAGCAGGTAGCCCCACAGCGCCACGCAACCCGCCGTGCCGATGATGTTGGCCGTCCACGATTCAGTACGCTTGAGCGCCGGCACGAACGAGCCCAGCAAGTCCTGCAGCATGAAGCGCCCGGCACGGGTCCCGGCGTCTACCGCCGTGAGGATGAACAGCGCCTCGAACAGGATCGCGAAGTGGTACCAGAACGCCATGGTGTTCTCGCCCGGCAGCACATGGTGCAGGATCTGCGCGATACCTACCGCCAGGGTCGGCGCGCCACCGGCGCGGGCCAGAATGGTGTTTTCACCAATGTCATGGGCCACTGCCTGCAGAGCATCCGGGGTAATGGCAAAGCCCCAGTTGCTGACCGCCGTTGCCACCGCCACCACATCAGTCCCCACCACGGCGGGCGGGCTGTTCATGGCGAAGTACACACCCGGCTCGATCACCGACGCGGCAACCATGGCCATGATGGCCACGAACGACTCCATCAACATGCCGCCGTAACCGATGTAGCGGGCGTTGACTTCGTTATCCAGCAGCTTGGGCGTGGTGCCCGAGGAGATCAGCGCGTGGAAACCCGACACCGCGCCACAGGCGATGGTGATGAACAGGAACGGGAACAGGCCGCCCTTCCACACTGGGCCGGTGCCGTCGATGAACTGGGTCAGTGCCGGCATCTTCAGCAGCGGCGTAGTGATCAGAATGCCGATCGCCAGGGCGATGATGGTACCGATCTTCAGGAAGGTCGACAGGTAGTCACGCGGCGCCAGCACCAGCCACACCGGCAGTACCGCCGAAACCGCGCCATAACCGATCAGCATCCAGGTAATCTGGATACCGGTGAAGCTGAATGCTTTGTTCCACTGCGGGTCTGCGGCGATCTGGCCCCCCAGCCAGATGGAGCCCAGCAGCAACAGCACGCCGATGATCGAGATCTCACCAATGCGGCCCGGGCGGATATAGCGCATGTACACGCCCATGAACATCGCGATGGGGATGGTCGCCATTACCGTGAACATACCCCATGGGCTGTCGGCCAGGGCCTTGACCACGATCAGCGCCAGCACGGCAAGGATGATGATCATGATCAGGAAGCAGCCGAACAGGGCGATGGTGCCCGGAATGCGGCCCATCTCCTCGCGCACCATGTCGCCCAGCGAACGACCGTTGCGGCGGGTGGACATGAACAGCACCAGGAAGTCCTGCACGGCACCGGCCAGCACCACGCCGGCGATCAGCCACAGGGTACCCGGCAGGTAACCCATCTGCGCGGCCAGTACCGGGCCCACCAAGGGGCCGGCGCCAGCGATGGCGGCAAAGTGGTGACCGAAAAGAATATGTTTGTTGGTCGGCACATAGTCCAGACCGTCGTTGTTGACCACGGCCGGCGTGGCACGGCGCGGGTCCAGTTGCATCACGGTATTGGCGATGAAGAGGCTGTAATAACGATAAGCGACGAGGTAAATCGCCACTGCAGCCACCACAATCCACAGTGCGTTGACCGCTTCGCCACGGCGCAATGCCACAACGCCGAGGGCGCACGCTCCTAATGCTGCCACCACGAGCCATGGCAGATGGCGCAGCAGACTATTGTTGTTGTTCATTTTTTTTATTCCAACCAAGTGGATACGAAAGTCAGCCCTGCGAGTCTAGCGGCACTGGTGGGAAAGACCACCCCCCACGTTGGTCTAGAGCCTTCTTTTACAGGATGACTGTCATTTTTATCCGCCCTTGCCTGGCACTTGGCAAGTACCAGCAGACCAGTGAACACCGCGGCCAAAAGCCGGTCGCAATAAGTAAGCCCACCGCACAGGTAACGCCCCATGCCCAAGGCTCCGTTTCCACCGCCGCTGCTGTACCTGACCTTCATCGCCGTGGCCATCGCCCTGAGCTACGCCCTGCCCTTGCCCATCCCGGACACCAGCTGGACCCGAGCCACGGGCGCGGCCCTGATCATTCTCGGCCAGGGCCTGTCGTTCTGGGCCATGCTGCGCTTTCGCCGCCAGCACACCACCGCCAGCAACTTCGACACGCCTGACCAGTTGCTGCAAAGCGGCCCCTTCGCGGTGTCCCGCAACCCGGTGAACCTCGGCGATACCCTGAGCTATTGCGGCATCGGCGTGTTGCTCAGCAGCATCTGGCCCTGGTTGTTACTGCCCGCCCTGATCGCCATCATGAACCGCGCCGTCATCCGCCCTGACGAGGCACAACTGGAGCGCACCTTTGGCGACGCCTATCGTCAGTATTGTCGACGGGTTCGAAGATGGCTTTGAGACACTAGGCTATAGTCAGTGGAATCGCAGAGGGCCGCACCCATGACCGATAGCCACGACGACCGCCGCCGTTTCAAGCGCGTCGCCTTCGACGCCAAAACCGAAATCAGCCAGGGCGACCGTACCTGGCCGGCGAAACTGATCGACCTGTCCCTGCGCGGCGCCCTGATCGACCGCCCTGCGGATTGGGAAGCCGCCGACCTCGAGAAGCATTTCCTGATCAAGATTCACCTCACCGACCTGATCGAAGTGCGCATGGATGCGGAGCTGCGTCATGAAGAGCATGGGCATCTGGGGTTTGCGTGTCTGCACATTGGGCTCGAAGATATTGGCCATTTGCGGCGGATCATTGAGTTGAATCTGGGGGACATGGAGGAGTTGGAGCGGGAGTTGGGGGCGTTGGTGGAGGTTTGAGGGGGCGCGCCAATGCCTTGATCATCCCCGCGACCCCGTAGCCGCGGCAGCCAGGCTGCGGCTAGTCGACAGGGTTGTCGCATTGGCTCAATAATGCGCGAGCGCAGCGGCTGAGGGTTTTACTGGCGTCGCGCAACCTAGGCGACCAACAACGATCGTGAACGAAGCAAACACAGATTTATTATCCGCGAACTTTATTTTTCAGCATCAGATTGGTAGGTGACCCACCAATACGAGCACCGATTTCAAGGCAGGAAACCAACCCGTGACCAGCAAGCCCCTCAACGACCTCAGCAAATTCCTCAGTTACGTACTGCGCCACGAACCCCACTCCATCGGCTTGACCCTGGACAGCGAAGGCTGGGCCGACCTCGATCAACTGATCACCGGCGCTGCCAGCCAAGGCCGCACTCTGGACCGAGACCTGATTCGTACAGTCGTCGACAGCAGCGACAAAAAACGCTTCGCCCTTTCCAGCAACGGCCAGCGCATCCGCGCCGTGCAAGGCCACTCCACCACGAGCGTCAATCTGCAACACCAGGAACAAGAGCCACCGGCCATGCTTTACCACGGCACCGCCACCCGCTTTCTGGACTCGATCCGCGAACAAGGCCTGATCGCGGGCGCGCGTCACCATGTGCATTTGGCGGAAGACACCGCCACGGCGACGGCAGTGGGGCAGCGATATGGCAAACCCGTGGTGCTGCGTATCGAGACACAGGCGATGCGGCAGCAGGGCTTCAAGTTTTTCCGGGCAGAGAATGGGGTGTGGTTGGTGGATAGCGTTCCTGCTCGATTCTTGGGGCTGGACAACCCTCTGTAGCCGCTGCCAAAGGCTGCGCTGGCCGGCGCTACCAACAAATTTCGCAGTCCGTACCTAGATCACTTCTCTAACGCAGAGCTTGAGGAGCGGGCCAACTACATTAAGCCTCATCTCCGCTCCAGATCAGAGTGGCCGTCTGAGTGTGCATGCGGACAATAATATGGATGTTGAGATGTCGCGCTGCCTGGCCTTGGCTGGAATACATTTCGTACAACTCAGCGTCACCCGCAAAAATTCTGGGGTTTAAGGGCAGAATACAACCGTGAAAACACCGCAAATTTAAGGACAGGCACCGGCCAGAGGGTCAAAACCTTTTCCAGCGGCCTGATCGCTGGCAGCGATAGCCGGGAAATAGCAGAAAGAAATCAGCTCGATAACAGAGAGATAGCAACAGATAGCAGCAAGATAGCTAGAAATAAGCAGTTTACGGCGTGACATACATTCGCCATCAAGCAACTCGAAAGAAACACATAAGCAACTGAGAAAGAACAGAAAAACAACACGAGACAACAGAAAGAGAACACCTGACAATCGTAAAGCAACAGGCATTTACGCCTGGTGCTGACCGCAGGTAAAACAACACCGGCGCGAGATCGGTGCCAGGTGAATATTGTCTTTGTACTCTTGATTCAACTTTTCCCGCTGAGATTTTCTCTCCATGGCGCAAGTAAGCCTTCCTGAAGAACCCGATCAACGACGCCATCATCAATACTACCAACATAGGTAGTATCCAATTGAAACTGGAAGGAAAGGCTGGCTTTTTCAGATAAGTACCTAACAGCACCAATCAGCTCTTCTACTTCCTCTAGATGCTTCGAGTCCACATCAAGAGGGAGTATGCTCGGCGGTAAAGCCGAATAAATTTCCAGCATCCCACCTACGACCTCCAAGCCACTCTCGTCTATCTCATCAATCAAGCTTGGTGGCGCAATGCTCCATACCCTTGACGCAGCAAGATCTTTCACAAGCTGCTGCACATCAGACTTAGTTGATTGATCCAAATCCTGAGCCACATAGAAGATTAACTTCTGCTTCGCGTGATCTAGCGGCGTGACATGCATTACTCAGTTCCTTTCTTCGGCGGGTATGCTAGAAGTGCTGACCCAGGACCGCCAGGACTATATCTAAAGCCTCCCGGCATTTGCGCGTCTAAATGACGTGTATCAGGCAGCGGCACGGTACATCCCACTCACACCACCTTCGTAATTCTGTGCCTTATCGATTGCCCGACTACCATTTACAGCAATGGGATTGGTTGTTTCCGGCGCAGTGCCTGCGCCTTTCGCACCACTTAATTAGACAGAATCGTTATTCTCCAATGCTTGCGGCAAAAAAATGCACGCCCTATTTAATATTTCGGTTAAGTCTTCAACACCTAAAACCACATTGGACTCTCTAGGGTAGACGGTGAAGCTGAGTATCTGAGCGATAGACTTGGCGTAACTCTTGCCTGGAATCAAATCCAAAATATTCCGGGCGCTTAGTAACTGCTCTACCTGCACTGGCAATAGCCTGCCCGTCTTTGAGCGGCGATAAAGCGGATACTAAAAGGCTATCTGTCGCCTCTTTTGCACCATCAACTTACCCAGGAAATGTGATCCTCATCTAAATAATATAGTCCCTCAAGCCTCCCTGAAATTTCAAGCAGTTCGAGAAGACATTCTGAAACATATGAAAAAGGAAGTCCATTCCTTAGCTGTTGAGCTCTTGCAGAGTAGTCTGCCCAAGACGGCTCAACCATCCCATTCCAGAATGTAACAAAGGAGCCATCTTCAAGAAGAATGACAGGCTTTAAATACTCAACTTCCCCACCACCATCCCAGTACAGATAGCCTAAGTAACTAGAACCATCCCCCCCAACAAAACTAGCGCGAACGATTACTCGAGCGTCAGTACAAGTTTCCTTATCAAGGAGAGGGCGGACTGTTAGCTCATCTTCCGCAGACTCATCCATAGGAAAGTACCAAACGCCATAACAAACAAGATCATTAACATCCAAATCATATATCTGCTTATCATTCATGCTTGCATACCTATTTAATCAAGTGCTTGATTGAGTCAAACAATTCGGGCCGCCCTATATCGTCATAGGCTTTCTGCCTTGGGGAAATATGTTCCATTCGGAGCTTGGTTCCATTCGACCACCTTAATCCCAGAGCTAGACACATCATATAGTGCACGCCCCTCAGGACCGTAGACAACAACATGCCCACTTCCAAGATTTGCATAAGAATCGGGAGTTTGCCCTTGCAACGGATACTGAACACCACCACGCGTTCCCGTGACCGTCACATTCGTTTCCCTGAGTCCCTTGGTATAATCTAAATCAATAGTATTATCGGCAGAGTCCGTAATGAACCTGGGTGTATTTGGAGCGTTAGTAGTTGCTTTTGCACCAAGCTGACTGACCCTTTATTTTTTATAAGCTCGCCACATATCATTTAAAACAATTAACACCCTAGAATAAATCAGCAACTGAACTTCAAAAGCCACAACACTCTCTGAAAGATGAATTTCCAAAGGAATTGAAATATTCACATTCTGGTTCGCCGAAGCCCGCGAAAACACCGCCGCAGATAGATGACTATTAATCTTTAATATATCAGAATAAAGAGCACCAACATTTTTTCCCTTAAACTTTATACCTACGCCTTTTTCAAAAATCTTTAAGGTACAGCCATTTGAATAAATTTCATATACCCCCTGACCCAGTTCGGGGTCACTACTGAGAGTTATATAGCCTCCATAACCAGACACATTGAGGCTTTTCAGATGCTTGCTCACTGAATTTGGATGGCTCACTACTTTAGCCCCTTCAAAAAATCTCTAAGCCCTGCTTTGGTAGCCGGAAAACTAAAAGAGAATTTCTCGCCCACTTTTCCGCCCCCTAATGCTGCGCCTTCCTCTGACGCGTAATAACCTTTAAGGGTGACTGTCTTGGCTCCTTGAGACTGAGTGTATTCTAGGAGTTTTTTAAGCGGCCCCGCTAATTCTGAAGCCCCGTCCGGACCATAACCCATAAAACCTTTCGATGTACCTACAGCAAAGTCGTCAAATATAACCTCACCGGCCTTCATCGTCACTTTCGGGGAGTATATGGTTCCAACCCCGTTAGCAGCATCAAATGAAACCTTCACAAGATCGGTCGCCACAGGCAAGGTTGCTTTTACACCAGCAATCCTTCGCTCAGCCTCAACCAACTCCCGCAGGTTACCACCCGCCTTTGTCTTCCTTTGTCTTCAACCCAGCAGCAGTCTCCAAGTACAGCGTACCATCACTCCCCAAGACCTCAACACCACCGGTCTTGGTATTCAGCACCCTGCGATACCCCTCCGGCAGCAACGCCGTAGTAGGGAACCCAGCCCCCACGCCCGAACCTTCGCGATATCCGGCAGGCAGAACCGCCTGCTTGACAACCTGCGCCTCAACCTTGGGCTCTTGCCCACCGTCTCGTCGAGTGTGGTTGCCGCCTGCGCCAGCTTCTCTTCTTCTTTTGCGTGAAGCTTGCGGTTGTAGGACTGCGCATTACCCGCGATTTCGGAGCCGAGGGCGACGTCCCCGCCAGCCCCGGCCGCCGCCACCAGGCCGACGAGCTTGGAGGCGGCGTTGACCAGCCGATCATGCTCAACCTGATCAGCGCCCTGGAGGAACGGCAGGCTGTCCAGCGTTTCAATCAGTGCCTCGTTCGCCCCCGCGGCGAGTGCGCCGGTTTTGAAGTCGCCGCCCATCGCTTCGGCAAGCAAGCCGTCCGCCAACGCGTGAATAGCGGTTTTACTCAGTCCACTGTCGGGTAGCTGAAGTGTGTCGCCAAGATCGCCGACATGGGTGAAGACTGTGCCCTGCAGCACATCGAAGACGCTGTTGAGCATGGCGTCGCTGAACTTGCCCTGCCCCAGGGCCTGGGACAGCCCTCCCCGAACCGCACCGCCCGCCAGTTGAATCGCACCAAAGCGGGCGATGGCGGCGGGGTCGGTCAGGTGCGGCACCACGCTTGGGCCCCAGCCCCTAGTGGCTAGATCATCTACCTTTCCGGCAGCGCCGCCAGTTGCTGTTGCACCAACTGGACATGGTCAATTTTTTGCCAAATCACTTATCATTTTCATCCAATAATCATAAGTTTCTCGGAGTCGGCGACCGACTCTTGAGCCGTCAGCAATACCACATGCAAACGCATTGGCGACTCTCACAGGATTTGTTGGAATACTACTTAGACCGACTATTACAGGCTGGCCGTAATCGGCAAGCTTCTTACTACCCTTTAATTGCATCCAGCTTAATGACGGATGGCTTCTAATTGCTACCTCTCCGTAGTACATACCAACCTGCACAGCCAAAGATTTTTCCTCATCGGTCAAGTCCCAAGCGACAGGATCTACTTGACCGGCTGTCGAACGCCTTACCTTCTCTGAATTCAAGTCTCTTTTTTGAATTTTCGTTGCAAGCCACTCACCCAGTGTATCCAACGATTCCGGAGAGAAGTCTGCGCTCCAACTATCAAATCCGAGGGTCTGCCAAACAGCTTGAATCAACTCATCCAAACAGTAAGGTACGTTTAGTATGAACTCACCATAAAAATCGCTCAGTTCTTTTTTGGTCATCGATGCAAAAGCTGTAGTGACCGGGGTATAAACTGTTGTGAACTTCATAATCAATGCACCACCACTTTAATTCCTGCGTCAGAAAGTGCCTTTAGCAACGCGGGCGCCGGGCCAACACGACCTGTAACAGGACTCGTGAAAAAGTTCCATGTTACCCCATTGACCATCACTCGACTCAGCAACTCGGCGTCTTTAGCCACTTGAAGCACTGTGCTTGTTTCAAGTTAGGTGTAACCAACCTTTGATTCAGTAGCGTAACGCTCCAACGCCTGCCATTGATCTGCATTCAGGTCCGCGTCGTTGAAGATAGCGCCTATCTCGCGAAGCTTCTTAGTCGCCGCCGACTTGCCATACCACTGCGCTGTATAACCTGTTAAATCACGGCTTTTGGGAGCTAAATTCGATCTAGGCCATCCATTTAACCGTTAAATATCGAACTGCCCCCTTAAGCAAGCCAAACTCCAGCCCATCAGCTTCAACTTCGGCCTGTCTAAATAATGGAATAATCCGCAATTATTGAACTACTTGCTCAACCGCCACTTACGTTCAGCTCATGAAAAATGCGGCCCAGCCACTACTCTTACCGAAGAGACCAGTCGTGTATCGACACCAACTTGATGATTTGCTCCGGCACATCCTCCAAGGAAGCTCTATAGTCGCTAACAAAGCTAATCCCCGTCAATATATCCCCATTCTTCCGTATGAGAAAATCATCATCCACATCATTAAATAAAATATCAAACTCCTTTTCCAAGCTTCGAAGATCACTCCCCACACCCACACCATTAAACCTCCCGCAATACCCTTCACCCACGGAAATCCTATAAAGCCTCCCGCTACCCTCAAAATACAGAGAGACCGCCTCATTCATAAACCGATACGATAGCAAAAACTCATTACCAAAACCGATTCTTCTCTGAATACCGACCCAAGACTTATTTTCAAGGAGAACATCACGAACTGGTACATCCGGACCATACCACTCAACCCTCCCCACTTTCTCGCTAACATCGGAAAATGACTCACCTAAAGAGAACCCTGCTGCTGCTATACCTGGAACAAGGTCAGAGTACAGATTAGGGAATAAGTTTTTCATAGATCACTCCCAGCTTTTCCAATTACTACCCTCATACCTCAGGCGATTTCCTTGGGTATCATAATATTTTTGATAATTCGTAATGGCGCCCGGACTAAAATCAGACGACGGATCGATTACCCGTATCTCAATGGTTTTATTTCCGACCTTCTCAGTACCAACAAGCTTATAGTACGGACTATCACCGTGGGTTCCGCCGCCCGGATGAAACTCTACCTCTTTTATAGTCGGGTGCCCTTCAACGTTAAAGACCTGAGCTCTACCTGAAGTACCTGCCAATGGTGCTTTCGGCGTAAGGCTCGCACCATCAAGCATTAGCGACTGTTTGATATCATCAATCGATTTACCCCACATGCTCGGCGGCGACTCAGCAATATTTCGAGGAATACCTGCTTGGGCTGCCAGATCGTCTCTCAGTCCAACACGCGCAACGACCGAAGTAGCCGGCACTTCAGCTGAATCAATCGCTTTTGCACCTACCCCTACAACATCCGCTCCAACCGCTCTCGGCTCACCACCCACGTAACGCTGCCAATCCGGATGGTAAGGATCAGCCCTCATCTCGTCCGTGATAGTGGTAAGACTAGTAGCTTTGGGAGCTTCCTCTATCGCTTTTGCGCTACCCAATTCACCCGGAGCCGCGCTCTGCGCAGACGCCTCACCCGCCCGAGCCTCCGCTACCGCCTTTGCAATACCCAACTCAACCTGAGCCGCGTTCTTCGCAGACGCCCCAGCCGCCCGAGCCTACGCGAGCGCCTGCAAAACAGCCCGCACCCCGCCCTTCGCCGCGGTGGCCCCGGGCACGACCGCCAACAGCACATCCAAGTCTACGGTGCTGGTATCCACCCCACCAGTGGCGTAGCGCTCCAACGCCTGACATTGATCTGCATTCAGGTCCGCGTCGTTAGAGATAGTGCCTATCTCGCTTTTTCAAGCTGAGCATATTGAAAAACTACGCCTGGCGAATATCAGATAAAAAATCATAAAATTCTTTTTCTGTCATCTCAAACTCTGGCCCTTCGACCATTGCCATTAGTGACAACAACGCACTGTCTAAAGCTTTTGTAAGAGAGAGGTTTGGATCTTGGTAAATATCAAGTGCCTCTTTTGATATTTTAAAAATATCAAATCCATCAGCAACTGCTCTTCTAAGTCTGTCAGCCACTATATCTTCCATGCTCATTGCTGCCCCCAACTCTTTAACTCCGCTCCGGTCGGAGGATAGTGCTGAGCATCAACCGGCTGCCCATTAATACTTTTCGGGTGGACACGGATTACTTCTCCTGCATGGTCATAGCTTTCCATCCATTGCCTCGTACTGCCCGTTCTAGGATCAAACTCCGTGGCGAAAGAAGCACCTCGAGTAGGTCCTTTTGTCCTTGCAGGAACCTCTTGTGTGTAGTAATGAATACGGCCATCAGGCAGTGTTCTTGTGACCGTTGCTGTCTCTTGAGCTTTTTGTAGTCCTGATAGTTTCGCTCTCAATGCAGCTTGGGCATTTGTGTGGCTTAGCTACAACTTCTCCCGTTGTAGCAGTAGCGTTTGCATCTCCACTAACAACATCCGCTCCAACCGCTCTCGCCTCACCACCCACTCGAGCGGCGAACGAAGAACCGAGACTGGTGCTGAGTGAAGCCTATGCAGAATAACCACTCATAAATTTTCGACGCACACAATATCTTTGCAAAAGTACTCCAACCACGACTAGCAACATCAATATCGCCAGAGTTTATTACATACCTATCCATTGACCTAATCCAAGCTTCCATTGCAGCTAAAAACCTCTTTAAGCCCGCGTTTTCCCAATCATCGGAATTAAGTATCATCTCCTCTCTAAACTCTCCAAAGCGGATGGTAGCTTTTGGCCTGCGGCTCCTATTTCTTTTGCACCAACTAAACTCTCACTTCAAGAAGTAAAATCTTACTATCAGAAAATCTAATCATATCATCTACTACTGATAGACACTCACCAGACTCAATCACACTAAGCCCGCAGCTTCCAAAATTCAAATACACTCCAATACAACCTTCTTCGACATCACTAATCCTGTACTCATATACCGACAAAATTTTCAACCCTAGATACTTATCCAACCCACTTAACGACTTAATCGGGTACGCAAAATCGTCATTTATCTCAGACAACTCCAGCAATTCCGGATCCGAATCCAACTTCAAAAACCTTGACACGCCCTCGCTAATTGTTAATGACACCCACCCAGAGTTAGAAACATTAAAAAACAATACCAAACACTCACAAACCAAATTTTCAGTCATAAAGAATGAGCGAAATCTGACATCATGCAATACCTCATTGATCAGCACAGCTTTTCGCCTCCATATTTAAAATTTAGACGACTTCTCTGGAATCAGCGTATCAAACTCGTACTTCCCATCTGGCAATACTCGCAGACTTACGGTGCTATTAGTTTTGACGCTGTACACATGAATGAGGTCATAATTTCCTCGCACAGTTGAGCTGGGGATCAATGGACTCACAGACGTAACGTTCTCTAAGGTTTCTTTAACCGTCGCTTTAGCCAGCTCTACACCGGCCCTGCTTGTTTCATAGGGCAGCCGACCCTCACCAATTTTTGTTCCCAGTTTTTTGTTGAGGTTAGACGACTGTGCTGCAAAGAAGTCATCTACCTCTCCAAAACCAGGAACCTTCTGAATCCCTTTTGCACCTCCACTAACAACATCCGCTCCAACCGCTCTCGGCTCACCACCCACGTAACGCTGCCAATCCGGATGGTAAGGATCAGCCCTCATCTCGTCCGTGATAGTGGTAAGACTAGTAGCTTTGGGAGCTTCCTCTATCGCTTTTGCGCTACCCAATTCACCCGGAGCCGCGCTCTGCGCAGACGCCTCACCCGCCCGAGCCTCCGCTACCGCCTTTGCACTACCCAACTCAACCTGAGCCGCGCTCTTCGCAGACGCCCCAGCCGCCCGAGCCTCCGCGAGCGCCTGCAAAACAGCTCGCACCCCGCCCTTAGCCGCGCTAGCCCCGGGCACTACCGCCAACAGCACATCCAAGTCTACGGTGCTGGTATCCACCCCTCCAGTGGCGTAACGCTCCAACGCGTGCCATTGATCTGCATTCAGGTCCGCGTCGTTGGAGATAGCGCCTATCTCGCGAAGCTTTTTGGTCGCCACCGACTCGCCATACTGCTCGACCCACTTGTCGGGAACAACCCCTACGCCGCTAGGCGGGTCGTAGGTGGTGGTGTTGGCCGAGTTGAACAGCGCGCTGTCCTTGAACTGCTCGGGCGTGGCGCTGAATTCATAGACCACTGCGCCATCGGCGATGACCGGCTTGCCGTCCTCCCAGGTCAGCAAGACCTTGGCGTTTTGCAGGTCTTGCACCACTGAGCGTGCTTTGGCCAGGTCGTCAGCCAACGCCACCCCCTCGGGGTTGCCGTCGCCGTACTGCGCCATGATGGCGGTGAGGCGGGCATTGTCGCGCTGGTCGATGTCACCGCCTGCCACCAGGGTGAGCAGCATGTCCCAACTGAAACCGGTGCGGCTCTTGCCCACCGTCTCGTCGAGTGTGGTTGCCGCCTGCGCCAGCTTCTCTTCTTCTTTTGCGTGAAGCTTGCGGTTGTAGGACTGCGCATTACCCGCGATTTCGGAGCCGAGGGCGACGTCCCCGCCAGCCCCGGCCGCCGCCACCAGGCCGACGAGCTTGGAGGCGGCGTTGACCAGCCGATCATGCTCAACCTGATCAGCGCCCTGGAGGAACGGCAGGCTGTCCAGCGTTTCAATCAGTGCCTCGTTCGCCCCCGCGGCGAGTGCGCCGGTTTTGAAGTCGCCGCCCATCGCTTCGGCAAGCAAGCCGCCCGCCAACGCGTGAATAGCGGTTTTACCCAGCCCACTGTCGGGTAGCTGAAGTGTGTCGCCAAGATCGCCGACATTGGTGAAGACTGTGGCCTGCAGCATGTCGAAGACGCTGCTGAGCATGGCGTCGCTGAACTTGCCCTGCCCCAGGGCCTTGGACAACCCTCCCCGCACCGCACCGCCCGCCAGTTGAATCGCACCAAAGCGGGCGATGGCGGCGGGGTCGGTCAGGTGCGGCACCACGCTTGGGCCCCAGCCCCTAGTGTGGTGTTTCACAAATACCATGGAAAATTTGGTCTACGCTTCATAGAAACCCACTCATCAAGAGTTGTGTCTCGACATGGGCCGACCAGCAACCGTCATTACTCTTTCTGAAACTGAAAAAGCGGAGCTTCTACGCCGGATAAAGCTCCGCAAAGGCGCCCAGGATGCATCTCTGCGCGCCCAAATAATCCTCGCTTGTGCGGCCGGCGAGTCAGGCAACGACATTGCTCTGCGCCTGGGTACCAGCAAGGATGTGGTCTCACGATGGCGCCAACGTTTCTCTAAATTGGGATTGCTGGGGTTGAATGATGAACCGCGCTCCGGTCGTCCGCGCACCATTTCGGATGAGCAAGTTCAGCAAGTGGTCAATCAGGTATTGCAAGGCAAACCCGACGATTCCAGCCACTGGAGTACGCGCCGTATGAGCCGCGAGACGGGCCTTTCTCCAGCCAGCATCATGCGCATTTGGCACGCGTTCGGAATCAAGCCGCATCTGGAAAAAACCTTCAAACTTTCCACAGATCCACTGTTTGTCGACAAGGTTCACGACATTGTTGGTCTGTATTTGAATCCGCCCGAAAGGGCGCTGGTGCTGTGCGTTGATGAGAAAAGCCAGATTCAGGCCTTGAACCGCACACAGCCTGGATTACCGCTTTCACCAGGTAATCCCGCCACTCGCACGCACGATTACAAACGCCATGGAACAACCTCTCTTTTCGCCGCTTTGGATGTGGCAACGGGCGAAGTCATTGGCCGGTTGAGACGCCAGCATCGCAGCACTGAGTCCCTCGCCTTTCTGAAAGAAATCGATGCATCGGTTCCTGATGACATGCCGATTCATCTGGTCATGGATAACTATGCCACGCACAAGACCGACAAGGTCAGAGCGTGGCTTGCTGCGCGTCCACGCTACAACATCCACTTCACGCCGACTTCTGCCTCTTGGCTGAATTTGGTCGAGCGCTTTTTCTCAACGTTGAGCGAGAAGTGGATCAAGCGACAGGCGCACGTCAGTGTCAAAGATCTCGAAGCTTCGATCGAGCACTACTTGGAGACCTACAACCAGAACCCGAAACCGTTCCGGTGGCACAAAAAAGCAGAGGACATCCTCGCCTCGGTAGCTCGTGCAGCACGAGCGTTGGGCGCGTGATTTTTCATTGGTATTTTTGAAACACCACACTAGGCTCTGTACGAAATCCCAGGAAACCCAATCGGTGTCCCTCGGAAGCGGAAATTTTGTAGAGTTTCCAGCCATCTACGGAAAGGAATCCTGTGATGGCAAAGCGTTACGAACTCTCGGATGAGGCTTGGACTGTGGTTGCCGATCTCTTCACTGAAACCCATGGCCGGGGGCGGCCCCGCCTGAGCGACCGCCTGATGCTTGATGGCGTGCTCTGGGTGCTCTGCTCGGGTGCTGCGTGGCGAGATATGCCG